>Ga0310345_10000092_pt1 | contig 189926 bp, 192 predicted proteins | sample HC15DNA20500_MG_FD_204667 | JGI IMG/M metagenome (GOLD analysis project Ga0310345, IMG submission 204667) | Marine microbial communities from station ALOHA, North Pacific Subtropical Gyre - HC15-DNA-20-500_MG | ecosystem: Environmental > Aquatic > Marine > Oceanic | place: Pacific Ocean... | reverse complement strand
TGCCTCCCGTAGGAGTCTGGGCCGTGTCTCAGTCCCAGTGTGGCTGATCATCCTCTCAGACCAGCTATAGATCGTAGTCTTGGTAGGCCATTACCCCACCAACAAACTAATCTAACGCGGGCCGATCCTTCACCGATAAATCTTTCCCCCGAAGGGCGTATACGGTATTACCTTCCGTTTCCAGAAGCTATTCCGTAGTGAAGGGTACGTTCCCACGCGTTACTCACCCGTCTGCCACTATGTCGTTCGACTTGCATGTGTTAAGCCTGCCGCCAGCGTTCGTTCTGAGCCAGAATCAAACTCTCAGGTTGAGTGCTCGATCTCTGACGTTCTCGACCTCTTGGAATTAGAGGCCGGAAATTGCTGATTGCAATTTGCGTTTTGACGGGAAACCCTTTTCACAACATCACTGGCCGAAACCAGCAAAAGTGAAAGGTATTTCCTTGAAACGCATCGTCATGATCGCATTGGAGCCCCTGAGGGCTCCGCAAGCCGTTCATGCCGCCTGCGTTTCTCTTCCATAATCCTACGATGTCAAACAGCCGGGCCGGAGCCCTTTTTTGCCTCGGCGGAAGCAACCTGCCCCGCTTCGGAAGTGGCGGCTTATATGAGCCACCGAATTCCCCGTCAACACCCTTTTTTGCGCTTTCTGCAGAACTTCGCAGTGACCCGCGAAACCTGCAATTTGAAGCGCGAAACCCGGCTTTCGATCCGTGCCGCGAGGCACTGTCTCAACCAGTTGAGCGTCTCAGGAGAGGGCGGCATATATGAGGCCGTCCGAACTCCGTCAACACCCTTTTTCGCACCCTCTGCAGTTCGCGGCACAAGGCCAAAAAACCGCAGAAACATAAGCGCTTACCGTCCGTCCAGAACCCCGAAAGGTTCCTTCCGTCTGGCAGGTCGTCTCCAAGAGAAGGGCGGCTCTTAAAGACCGGCCCGACCCCCGTCAACAACCTTTTCAGCACCCTCTGCAGCTCTTGGCACAAGGCCATAAAACCGCAGAAACAAAAGCGCTTGCCGTCCGTCCAGAACCCCGAAAGGTCCCTTCCGTCTGGCAGGTCGTCTCCAAGAGAAGGGCGGCTCTTAAAGACCAGCCCGACCCCCGTCAACAACCCTTTTGCACTCTTCTGCAGCAACTAGCTGGAAGCCGGAAACTGCAGTGTTTGAAGCACAACCCGGATCCCGCGAAGCTCATCAGAACTTCGTTTTCACCGGAAGGTCTTTCCAGAAGAAGGGCGGCTTCTATTTGCCGGTCCGTCCTCCGTCAACAACCCTTCTGCACTTCCTTGACAGACTTGGCAGTTCACACCGCCACCCTGCCTTTTTGGCGCAAAACGCTGCCTTGCTGAGCCGACTATTCACCGGCCCCACATAGACAGAGGCGTTTCAGATGGAAAGGACCATATAGCTTCTGTTCGCTTACCTTGGCAAGGGCTAAATTCACCTGAACGGTGAGATTACTGCCCCTTTATATAATCTGCCATGGCGTCGGCCTCGGCGCGGGTTTCCTCGATCTTCCATTTGACGAGGTCGCCAATGGAGACGATCCCGGCGAGCTTGCCGTCGCGCATTACCGGCAGATGGCGCACGCGCCGGTCTGTCATACGGCCAAGACACTGGTCGAGCGATTCCGTGGGATTGGCCGTGATCACGCCGCGTGTCATCGACTCTTCGACACTCATCTGCAGCGCAGCGGCCCCGTGGCGGGCGAGCTGGCGCAGGATATCTCGTTCTGAGAGGACACCCGCGAGCCCCTCCCCACTCATCGCGACAACAGCGCCGATGCGTTCCTCGTCCAGAAAGCGGGCCGCTTCGGCAAGCGTCTGACTTGCGTCTATGGTCAGGACGTTGCCGCCCTTTGTCTTGAGAATCTGTTCGATGAGCATGCCATCCTCCCTGTGTTTATCGTTTTCGTTGTCACCTTCATAGCACAGGTAGGCGCCCGCGCGAAGGAATCCTCAAAGCCTCAACGCGTATCAGCGTGGCACAAAACGGAACATTTCCGGCCCTCCAGGGGGTACGAAGCCGGTGATGCCGCGCGACTCTGTTCCCCTGGGAGGCGAAATCGCCAGCACCTGCTCCCGCGAACTGGCACACCCATTGCAACCACCCCTGCCATCAACCCCAGAAGGGATCGGCAGATGAAACATATGACGCACACTCTTACCGCGGTCGCCGGCCTTATCGCCGCCGCCAGCGCGGCATTCGCGCCCGGCGCCAACGCCCAGGCCGCATCCAGCATGTCCCAGTTCGAACGTCCCTGGGGCTTCGCACCCGGGGAAGAAAGCCGTCCGTTTACCGCAACTTCACGTGATGCGAGCAATAACCGCGTCGTTATCAATGGCTTGATCAATGGCGGCACGGGTCTGGGGACCAGCCTCTATACAAGCTGGGGTCAGACAGAAGGCGCACCGGGCATGCTTGGATCAGGCACGGCAATTGGCAATCAGCTCAATGTGGTCACGAACGGCAGCTACAACACCGTCATCATCGACTCGACGCAGATCAATAATGGCGACCAGTCGGTCGTTCTCAATGGGGAGCTCGACCTGCAATGATCAATACCGCCGATAAAAAGAAGCCTGTTGCCAGACGCCTTTCCGGCGCTGTGCTCGGGGGGGCGATGCTTGTGACGGGCTGTATCTCCCCGGTCGCTGGCCCCGACGGCAACTATACGAGCCCGATCGGTAACGCCCCTGTGACGGCGAATCCGACCCCCTATTCCGACGGCCTGGTCTGCATGGGCCACTATGCCCGCCAGAGCGGCTATGCCGCCCCGCGAATCGCTGTCGGCCGCATCCTCGACTATACGGGCAAGGCCGATACGGAAGGTGGCCGGCGTGTGACCCAGGGCGCTTCGCTCATGGCAATCTCGGCTTTCGCGAAGGCCGGCGCGCGCCTTGTGGAGCGTTTTGACACCTCCGTCTCGGAGCTGGAGCTCAAATATTCAAATAACCGCCTGATCGGCGACGATATCCAGGACGATTATCGCCGCATCACCGCCGGCTCGATCCCGGGTTCCGATTATTACCTCATCGGCGGGATCACCGAACTCAACTACAATATCCGATCTATCGGTGCTGACGCCTTTGTCGGCGATGTCGACGCGACCGACCCGAAGGGCTCGCTCGGCGCCAAGCTTTATGTGATCAATGTCGGCCTGGATCTTCGCCTTGTGGAGACTGAGACGCTCGAAGTCGTCGACGTGATTTCCTACCAGAAGCAGATCATCGGCCGCGAAGTTTCGCTTGGTGTTTTCGACTTTGCCAATGGCAACGTGTTCGACATCGGTGTCGGTGGACGCGCCCAGGAGCCGATCCAGCTCGCGATCCGCTCCGTTCTGGAACGTGCCGTTCTGGAAATGATGGCGAATCTCTATGCCGCACCGACATCGGATGTTTGCTCGCTGACTGCTGGCGGCATCTCGACGAACAGTGTGACCGGCGATTTCCGCCCGGCTGGCGCGCCACTTGAAGAGTATAATGGACCCTCGCGGCAGTCTGTCTCTGCATGGCACAACCGCCGCGATCCTGTCCTGCGCGGGCGCAACTAGACCCGCTCTGGACACCAGGACTGTTTCACGGAGGCAAGCATGCCCAAGACTGCAGCGACATATTCCGTACTTCTCGCCCTCGCCCTGTCCGCGCCGGCAATGGCCTCGGCTCAGGATCGCCAGTACATTCCTTATATGGCCGATAGTGCAGATGGTGCCGGCGCCGAATCGGGCAGCCAGGTCTCTTCAGGCACGATCGACCAGGTGCAGTTCGGCGATGTGTGGTCGCAGATGGATGTCCAGCTGCCGGACCACACGCCCGACGCCGTGTCGACCTCCACCTCTGTCGGCAACCTTGCCAATGCGACGCTGAAGTCCGGAGACGTCGATTCGGAAGTCCGCCAGAGCTTTGATGCGGTCTCCCGCGCCACAAACAATCTCGAAGGCTATTCGGCCGGGACCGCGGTCTCGACCACCACAGCCTATGCAAACGCGTCTTCAGGCGGCACCAGTTATGGCTCAAACAGCTATTTTGCCCAGCAGGATGCAGAAGGCACAGTCGATGCGTACTCCCGGGTCGATCTCTTTCAGACGAATCAGGCCGCGGGGGCGACAACCGCAATCGCCAACGTCTCGACCAGCGACAATTATGACGGCTTCAGCATCAGCGACCAGACCCAGTACAGCAATGCCGACGTAACGGCGGAAACCGATGCCGATGTGTACCAGAATGGCACATCCGCCTCTTTCGCGACCACGGCGGGGGGAAACGCATCCTCGTCCACCGGCTATACGAGCACAGACTATAACCGCGCTCTCCAGCGCACCGAATCGGGCACGCGGGTTTCCGCCTCCACCGATGTCTATATGCGCGATGGCACCAATGTGACGGCTGCCACCAACAGCTTCGGCAACTCGGCAACCGTCAACAATGAATGGGGCTACGCAACGCTCGGTGTCGATGGCGAAGATACCGTTCAGGAAAATAACGCCGATATCGACGCGCAGAGCTATGTCACGCTCGACCAGTGGAACGGCTACGCCACGTCCAGCGCTTATGGCGTCGGCAACTCAGCCCTCATCTCGAATGTCGGCTCCGACACGGTCATGTATGCCGATCAGACCAATTCTGGCACGGTAACGAGCTATGCCAAGCTCGAAGGCGCGTCCTGGTCGGGCGGCGCCGGCATTCTCACCTCGACCGCCATCGGCAACGCAGCCACGGCAACGGTCTGCAACTATTGCAGCGAGGCCTCTGTCGGCGGGCGAATCAATCAGACCAACAGCGCCAACATCAACGCCTATGGCCAGGCCAATACGAGCTATGGCGGCGTCGTTCAGGGCTCTGCTACCGCTGTGGGCAATGCCGCAACCTTGCAGTCGCTGGGCAACTAAGACAGCCTCTCACACGACTCAGGATCTGCCGATCCTCGACCCCTGCCCTCAACTGACGGCAGGGGTTTTCGATTCGCCGCAGCGAAATCTGCCCTATATCGCCTTTCATGCTTACACGACTGTTTCTGGGGCTCATCGCCCTCATGTTTCTCGCCTTCGGCCTCTGGTCGATAATAGACCCAATCGGCATGACCTCGCGTCTGGACGTGACGGTATCTGGCCCAAACGCGGCGTTCGAGATGCGTGGCATCTTTGGCGGGGTCAGCCTCGCCGCTTCCATCCTGACAGGCGTAGGTGCCCTCAGCCCCGCCCGATTCGAACGTCCGGCGCTCTGGTTCCTCATGGTCTATATGGGCGGCTACACCCTCGCTCGTCTCGTCTCGCTCATTGTTGGCGATAACCCGACCTTTAATGGCTGGGCGTTCGCGAGCTTTGAGATTTTGAGCTTTGTTCTTGCCGCGCTCGCGCTTAACGTACGAAAGCAATCTTAGATATTGCCAGAGGCGGAAACAATGGTGCTGGCAGGACTAGTCCTTCAATTGCACGCCGGTGCATTTCAGCTTCCGCGGCCAGCCTCCGCCATCAGCAACGCTGAATGCCTGCCTTATGCAAGCTTCGAGCAGATCATTGATTCCTATTCAGGTGTCTTTCTGGGTGAGATGCATGGCCAGATCCAGTCGGCCAAACTTGTTGGATGTCTCGCAGAAATGGTGCGTGACGCTGGACTGGAACCGGTCATTTCACTCGAGCTCTCTGAAATGGCAGAATTTCGTTTGGGGAAACTTGAATATTCGGGCCGCGTAGGCCGATCAGTAGCGGTCCCGGAACTCGTCTGCAGGGTTGCCACTCTGTTTGAGGACGGCATTGCAGATCTCAGTTTTCATGCCCCGGCCAATGGCCGCATTCGTCCGGACGGCGGATTCGACTCAACTTTTCACGAACAGGGGCGCGCCGAACTCATCGAATCCGAACTTGTAGCTGGCCGGTTCGTGATAGCTCTTTCCGGTTGGATCCACGTTCAGAACGCCCATAACCGGACCGGGGGCCGCCTCGATGCAAAGGCAGGCTACTTTCTGCCTGAATCAGTTGCGCTTGTAAGGCTGACCTACACCTCGGAAAGCACGGCGCGAAACTGTCGGCTGGGCGGCAACTGCGATGTGCACGACCAACAAGTAACGGCCCACACGCCGCCTTTCACGCTGGCGCCATATGTGACGGACAGGTTCGACTATGAATTCAATGTCGGGCGCCTGACCCCGTCCTCCGGTGCTGAGGGGTATATGAAGTGCCCCGGCTACGAGCGGGCGTTTCAATAAGAAAAAACCCCGCCAGCGGCACTGGCGGGGTCTCTCAATAATGAATGCCGACTGGCGGCAGAGCCTAGAAGTTCACCTTCAGCTCGGCTCCGTACATGGCCGGCAGGCCTGGATAGACGGCAATCGTACCAGTCTGCTCCGGCACAGAGAAGGAAGCGAGGTTGTAATACTCATCGGTGATGTTCTCACCGAAGATCGCAAACTCCCAGCGTCCATCTGCCGACTGAAGGCCGATGCGGCCGCCAAGCAGGGTGTAGGCGTCATTGTCCGCAATGCCGGCCGTGGTTGCCGAGGTCGTGTGCTCGGAGCTGTAGCGGGCATTGAGGTGGAAGACCGCCTTAAGGTCCGGCGTAACGTCATAGAGGTAGGTACCGGACGCCGTCACGACATGCTCAGGTATCTGGGTCAGCTGTGTGCCACCCTCTGCCAGAAGCTCGTTCTGACCATTGCCGAGCGGCGTGATCACGTCACCCTGACGCTCTGCCTTGGTATAGGCATAGCCGCCCTGCAGCGTGAGGCCTTCGGCCGGAATGATCGAGGCGTCGAGCTCCAGACCATAGCTTTCCACGTCAGAGTTGATGACGCGGAAATTGGTGCCCGTGAAGAAGTTCTCCTGGAAGTCCTGCACATCCTGGAAGAAGATCGCACCGTTCAGCGTCGCATTGAGCGTATTGAACGAGCTCTTCCAGCCCAGCTCGTAGCTGTCGACCGTCTCGGAATCAAACTTGAGGTCCGAAGGCTGAGCGCCATCGCCGCCAAACAGCACGCTGTCGAAGCCAGAGCGGTCGAGGTTATAGCCACCCGACTTGAAGCCGCGCGAATAGGAGGCATAGGCCATGAAGTCCGGCGTGAAGTCGTAGGCCAGTTTCGCCGTACCGGTGAGATTGGTCTCATCGAAGCTGTCGCTGTCGGTGCCATTGTATTCACTGTTGACCGCCGGGTTACAGTTCAGCAGGGCAAGCTGGCTCGCATTGATGGCGGCAAGCTGCTGGAGCACCGACTGACCATCGGGCGTGAAATAGAACTCACATGATGGCGTAACGGAATTGAGATCGTATTCGATCTCCTTTTCCTCATAGTTGAGGCGCAGACCTGCCGTCGCCGTCAGCTTGTCGCTGACCGCATACTCATTGTGGGTGAAGAGCGCAGCGGCATTGGTCGTCACGTCAAACACGTCGTTGTTCTGGCCGCCGCCATTCACAAGACCGGGGACAAAATAGGACGGAAGGCCCGCGGGAACGCCAGGGGCAATCCGCAGAGCCGGGCCGTTCGGCGTTGAGACAAACAGTGAAGGCACTGCCGAGCCGAGCGAACCGGTCAGCTGGAAACCCGTTGGGGCCAGCGCATTGGCTGTAGACCCGGCCGTAACAAGGTCGGTGTAGATATTGGCCTGCGACCCGGTGCGGATCGTATCGGTATAGCCAAGCTCCTCATTCATGTAGAAGCCGCCGACCAGCCAGTCGAGATCGCCCCAATTGTCCTGCAGGCGCACTTCCTGGGTGAAGACATCATCGGTGATGGTGGTGCCATCGCGATAGGCCCGGTCGATACCGGAGAAATCGATGTCCTGCGAACGTTTGGCCTGCCAGTCGCGATAGGCGGTGATGGAGGTCAGGTTGATCGTACCGATACGGTTGCGATACTCGCCGGAAATGCCCCATTCATTGACATCGTCGTTAATGGGCCGGTTCGGGGACAGCGCCACTTTGAGATCTTCCGGCTGTGCATCGGCAAAGCCCTGAAGGCCGGCAAAAGCAGCACCGGTGGTGACCGCTGCGCCCGTCGCGCCCTGCACAAGATTCACGCCGATACAGCAATCTTCATCCGTGCGGGCATGGTCTGCGATAATACGCAGGCTCGCATCGTCCTTTTCGAACAGCATCTGGCCGCGGATCAGGAAACGGTCGAGATTGTTGAATTCGCGGTCGGAATTCACGTCGTCGATATAACCGTCGCGCTGACGCAGCCTGACATCGAGGCGCGTGGCGACGTTCTCCGCGATCGGGCCGGTCACCATCGCTTCGGTCGCGAACATGTTGTAATTGCCGGTCGATACGCCGAGCGTGGCTTCAGGATCAAACTGCGGACCAGCCGTATTGATCGAGACGACGCCGGCCGAGGTGTTGCGGCCAAAGAGCGTGCCTTGCGGGCCGCGAAGCACTTCGATGCTGCGAAGCTCTGGAAGCTCGGCCAGGGCAACGCCTGTCCGGGTACGGTAAACGCCATCAATCAGCACGCCGACAGCCGGTTCGAAGCCTGGATTGTTCGACCCCGTACCGATCCCGCGGATGGCAATGGAGGTGCCGGACGCGGCCGACTCGCTCTGCGCGATCTGGATCGACGGTGCGATCTGCTCAATATCGTTGAGGCGGGCAACGCCTGTGTCTTCCAGAAGCGAGGCATCGAACGCGGTAACCGACACCGGAACGTCCTGCACGGTCGTGCCCGAACGGCGGGTGGCTTCAACCACAACGGCATTCAGGCGGCGCTGGCCATCATCGGCCTGTTCGCTATCCTGTGCCGAGGCTGAAAAGACCGGAACACTCATCAGTGCGGCAAGGCCAACACCTGCGCAAAGCGACATTTTCATCGCCTGCGACTTCACAGTAGGTTTGGGAAGAAACCTCATCTAACGTCTCCAAATGTTGTGATTATTCTTTGCTATCCGAGCCTCTGACGGACTCTCCGTCCCTTTAGCAGCGCTATGCAGGGATGCAAGCCTGAAACCCACATACTCATCATTTTAGAGGAACAAATCGTACCCAAGGGTGAAAAAAACGCTGCGCAGATCCTGCGCAGCGTTTCTCCCTCGACGTGCCAGTGGCAACATCCCCTCTGATGGCCTGTTCGTCTAGTAGACGCCCTGGCCTACCCCGCCGTCGAAAACCATGGGTTTGCCTTCCGCATGGCGGACACGTTGAACCTGACGGGTGACTTCCTTCATGACGGTACGCGTCTGGGGCACGCAGACTTCTTCGGCCATACGCGCTTCGATGATCTTGATGCCGGGGCCGTAACGGCGCAGCAGCGAACGTTCATTACAGTCGCGCTGCGGCGTCTGCGGCGCGCAGCTCAGCTCACCGCCGGGGCGGTGAACAAGCGCCTCGCCTTTTTCGCACGCCATGGTCTGGCCGTGGTCGAAACTGGCCTGCCCATTGACGAGCTCGCCCAGATTGACCTGAAGCCGCGTCCCGGCAAGGCAGCGGAAGACCTCGCCGCTATAGCCCGAAGCAACGTCACGGCCGCCATCGACCTGCGACGCCGGATGTGGCGCTCCGGTGTCGTCGATACAGACAGCCTGCACGGCGCGGTAGGCCATGTGGTAGCTCACCTGATCGACGCAGTATTCTTCCGTGGTCGGGACCTGTTCGGTGACCGTGTCGGTATAGGTTTCATCTGCCCCGGTCACATCCAGCGTGCCGATGGATGTGACACCAACCGGTGCAACACCGCCGAAACCACCGCCGCCGCCACCATAGACAACGACTTCGCTGGAGGCGGAGGCCCCCGCCGTCACATTTAGATAGCTTTGCGCGGAGACATTCAGATTGCCACCGTGCACGTTTACATTGGTGCCGCCAATCGTGATGTTCGGACCCGCCACATTTACGCCCGGCACATTGACGCCATGCCCCTTACCGCCCTGACAGCAAGGTGAGCCATGCCCGCCACCATTATAGGTTGGCGGCGGCGGAGGGGCCGGCTTGCATGTGTTGCAGCCATGACTGCCCCCATTCCCGCCTGCCCATGCCAGACCGGACAGAGTAATAAGGATAGCGGCGCCTGCACCGGCGAACAGAGTGTGTCGTGTTGAAACGCGCATGAGGGGTCTCCGTGGCTCTTCGCCTGAGGAGGTGCACACAGCGTGCCATTTCTCGCCCCATTCGCGAAAAATGTTCCGATGCCGGAAGATGACGCGTCTCAGACACCGTTAAGAACTGGCCCATTGCTTGCGATGCCCCCGGCGACCGCCATGCGGACGACAAAGCTGTCCCATCCATGAATAAGTAATAAGAAGCAGGCCCCGATGCTCGATAGAACCCTCCATCCGAACAGCCAGACCCTTCTGTCTGCCTGGCAGCGCATGAATATTGCTGCATCGGACCTCCCGGCAGGGCCGACCACACGTGATCATCCAGACCTCATAGAGCGGCTATTCGTTATTCAGCAGGAAGGGGCCGATCACTGGCTGTTCCGCACCGCCGGCGCGCAGCTCCAGTCATCGCTCGGCCGAGAGCTGGCCGATCACGATTTTCTGGGCGTCTGGACCGGCTATGACCGCGAAATGCTGGTCCAGCTTCTTCGCATGGTGACGCAGGAGAGACTTCCCGGCATCGTTCGCGCCAGAGGCGAGTCCCTGACCGGTGAGCGTGTCGATATCGAGATGACACTCGCCCCTCTTGCCAAGCCTCCTCATCAGGACGGCGGTGCCCGGATCCTTGGCCTTTATCAGGCCCTGGGCGGGGAAAGCTTCCTGCGCGGGCGCCCGGTCTGGCGCCACCGGCTCACGGCCATCTACCCGCCAGACCCGCGCAAGGACGAACCACGTCTCAAACTGGTCGCGAGCAACGACTAGGTCCGCTAGCCATCAATCCGGGTCAGTCCCGATTTGAACCGCTTCCAGTTGTCGACATAGACCTGCGCAGACGCGGCAATCATCTGTGCTGCGCCCTCATCCAGCTCCCGCACCACCTTGCCTGGCGATCCCATGACGAGCGAATTGTCCGGGATTTCCTTGCCTTCGGGAATGAGGGAATGCGCCCCGATGATACAGTTCTTGCCGATCTTGGCCCGGTTGAGGATCGTCGACCCGATCCCGATCAGCGTGCCATCGGCGATCGTGCACCCATGCAGCATCACCATATGGCCGACAGTGACATTCTTCCCGATGGTCAGCGGAACGCCATGATCGGTATGCAGCACGCTGCCATCCTGAATGTTGGAGTTCTCGCCAATCTCGATCGGATCATTGTCTCCGCGAAGGACGGCATTGAACCAGATGCTCGCATTCTCCTTCAGAATCACCCGGCCCAGAACCGTTGCATTCTCCGCCACCCAATAGTTCCCGCTTTCGGGAGTGCTCGGTTTGACGCCATCAAGGTCGTAAAGTGCCATATGTGAGGGCCTCCATTGTCATAAAACTTTATTGGCTGACCCGGGCTGGTTAACCGGGTCTTAATACTGGTAATCTCTAATGGTGATGAGATTCGCGAGGCAAGTGCTGATGGTCCAGAGACCATTCCTGACACCTACCCCGCCCGGCCCACCGCCTGGGTCCGGAGCTTTTCTCTCCCCGTTCTTCGTCGCCGCCCGGCAGGTTTGCCCGGCGGTTTTTTTGTGCCCGAAAAGGAGATCCTCAAATGGGTAAACGTGCCGCAACCAAGCGTCAGAAAGCCAGAGCCGAGATTGAAGCCATGGGCTTCCTCGAGGAAATGGGCGGCAAATCCAGGCAGGAGGCCCGGCTGTACGCCATCAATGGCGGCTGGCACCCCGACGATGCCGACAAGGTGAGGAATCCAAACACACCGCGCGACCAGCGCTATCAGAAGAATGTCAAACCCCGCTCGGAAAATCAGGCCCGCCTGATGAAGGCGCTGGAGACAAAATCACTCGTCTGCGCGCTCGGCCCGGCTGGTACGGGCAAGACCTATCTTGCCATCTGCAAGGCGGTCGAGGCGTTGCAGTCCGGCAAGGTGGCCCGCATCATCCTGTCGCGCCCTGCGGTCGAGGCCGGCGAGCAGATTGGCTTCCTCCCGGGCGCCATGGAAGACAAGCTCGCCCCCTATCTGCGCCCGCTCTACGACGCGCTGGCCGACCGGCTTTCACCGCAGCAGCTCAAACACATGATGGGCGAAGGCCTGATCGAGATCGCGCCCATAGGCTTCATGCGCGGGCGCACGCTGAACAATGCCTTTGTCGTCATCGATGAAGCGCAGAACTGCACCTATACGCAGCTCAAGATGCTGCTGACCCGGCTTGGCTGGCACTCCACCATGGCGGTGACAGGCGACCCGAACCAGTCCGACCTCTTGCCGTCCCTCTCGGGTCTTGCGCAGGCGGCTGAAAAGCTAGCCGGGCTTTCGGATGCGGAAGTCATCTATCTTGAAGGCCAGGATATTGTGCGCCACCCGCTCGTCGCTGAAATGCTCGGCGTCCTCTGAAGCAGCGGCCCAAATACCAGGCTGGAAACGGGCGGTCAGAAAGGCCGCCCGTTTTCATGTGCGCTACTCCTCTTGCGGAAAGACCTGTTCATATAGCCAGGCACCCGCCTCGGCGACGCTGCCGCGCTCCAGATCGACACGCGAATTCGCCTGCCGCATCAGCTCGGTCGATATCTTTCCCTCAAGGCTTTCGAGCACATTGAGAAGCGCCGTATTCTCGCGGCCCTGCGGAGAAACAAGCAGAAAGGCGTCATAGGGCGGCAGGACAGCGCGCGGATCGTCCAACAGGACAAGGTCGTAGGCATCGATCCGGCCATCCGTCGTATAGGCGGTGATCAGACCGACTTCGCCGCGGCGAACCGCGTCATACATGAAAGCCGAATCCATACTGCGGATGGACAGGTTCTGAAGGCCATAGGCATCGCGCGTGCGGGTCCATTCGGGACGGCCGAAGAATTCAGGATCGCTGGCAATCGACAAGGGCTTGCCTGCCACATCACCGATTGTCTCAAGATTGTACCGCGCCGCCGTTTCCGGGCTGGTGGCGAACGCATAGGCGTTCTCGAAACCGAGCTTGCCAAGTGCCAGCACACCGCGCTGGTCCAGCAGCCAGGCGGTAACCTGCGCATACATGTCGGAACGCTGGGCCGGCTCATCCTGCTTCATCAGGCTCGCCCAGACCGTACCAGTATAATCGACATAGATATCGATTGAATCATTCGCCAGCGCGTCAAACGCGACCGTGGTTCCCAGACCTTCACGTGTCTGGACCCTGGCACCCTCGGCTTCCAGTTTCCGGCGGATGAGATCGGCCAGGATATATTGTTCGGTGAACGCCTTGCTGCCCACGGTGAACGTCTGGCCCTGGAGGGGCTGCGATGCGGCGACCTCGGCAGGCGCGGCGCCAGAGCTGCCGGTCCCGGCTCCAGCACCTGCGCCCGCAGGGATAAATATACTCAATGCGGGGAGGATAATCAGCACAAGACCGGCCATACCCGCCAGTGCATGGGAGCGCTTGCGGTCACGGGCCGACTTTTCGAACTGCGCGATGATCTGGTCGAGGGCGAGCGCCAGAGCTGCCGAAACGAGACAGCCGAACAGCACCGCTGTCCAGTTACGGGTCTGAAGACCCTGAAAGATGTAATTGCCAAGACTGCGCGCCCCGACCGGCGTGGACAGGGTCGCGGTGCCGACCACCCAGGCCGATGCGGTACGCAGCCCAGCGACAATGACAGGAGCGGCTAATGGAAGATCGATTTCCTTGAGCCGCTGGCGCGCGGTCATCCCCACGGCCAGCGCAGCTTCGCGCACATCGCTGTCCACGCCGCGCAAGCCGACAATCGTGTTTCGTAACATGGGCAGAATGGAATAGAGCGAGAGCGCCGCAAATGCCGGCCAGAAGCCGATCATGCCGCCCATCAGCGGCACCATCAGCGCAAGCAGGGCGATCCCCGGTATGGTCTGCACGATGCTGGCCGTGGCGAGGGCGGGCCCTGCAAAATGGCGTTGGCGCGCGGCCAGTATCCCGGCGGGAATGGAGATTACGAGACCGGTAAGAAGTGCGCCGAGCGCAAGCTTCAGGTGGCCGGCATAATTGGCGGGAAAGACAGCGAGCTCTTCTGCCAGAAAGCCGTTCATCCGCCCTGGTCCCCGAATGCCTTGCCAACCGTCTCAGCCAGTTGGCGCGGCGCGGCAAGAAGATCGCGCACTGTGTCATTGGCCGGGCTGGCGATGAGTTCTGCGGGCGCCCCTTTCTGGATGATCCGGCCGCCATCCATGACGGCAACCCGGTCTCCAAGCCGGAGCGCTTCGGCAAAATCATGCGTCACGAGCACGGAGGCAAAGCCAAGCTCTGATTTCAGGCGGGCGATATCATCGATAAGTCCGGTCCGGGTCAGCGGGTCCAGCGCGGCGAATGGCTCGTCCATCAGAATGATGTCAGGCTCTCCGGCAAGCGCGCGGGCAAGGCCGACACGCTGGCGCTCGCCTCCGGACAGCGCGGCCGGATATCTCTCCGCATAGGTTTCCGCCGGCAGGCCCACCATGGAAAGCAGCTCACGCAGCTTTCTTTCCTGGCGCGCGTCCGCCCAGCCCAGAAGGCGGGGCGTGACCAGCACGTTCTCTCTCACGGTGCGATGCGGAAAAAGCCCGGCGCTCTGGATCACGAACCCGATGCGCCGGCGCCACTCATGGGCCGGCATGTCGTGCGCGTTCAAACCGCCAAGCCGGACCTCACCCTCATCGGGTTCGATCAGCCGGTTGAGCATTTTCAGCGTCGTCGTCTTGCCGCAGCCTGAATGTCCGATCAACGCAAGCGTCTCGCCCGATGCGAGATCGAAACTCACCGCATCGACAACCCGGGTCTCACCAAACTGCTTGCTGAGCCCCTCGGCAGAGAGAAGCGCGGTGCTCAGTCGCCCAGATCCTCTGAGAGGACCGTCATCTGGAACTGGTAGGAGGTCTCGCCTTCGTCGACATCCTTGTAGATCACCGCAATGAACTCAGAGCCCAGATAGACTTCGACGGAATCATCGGTCTGCGACCGGCTCACGAGCCGGATCTCGGGGTTCAGCTTGTTCTTGAGATAGGTCTCCAGAAGCTGGGTTTCGTTCTTTTTCAGATCTTCGCTCATCTTCGTCTCCTGTATTGCCGAAGAGAGCTATAGCAATTGTCGCCCGGCTGGAACGGCGCGGCGGCGGATTTCTTCAGTTCCTGGTATAGGTCGGCGGCACGTCTTCGGACGGGTCGAAGGCGCGGCGTTTGAATTCGTCGCCATCCTTCTCTTTCGGATTGGCGAGCCGCCACATGAGACCGAAAAGCCAGGCGACAAATTCGACAAAGGCCCTGGCGATCAGCGTCATGAGGATACCGAATATGGTGGTCTCGTTCACGAAGTTCCGGAACACGGCGACCGCCGTCTGCGGAATATCCGGGTTCCGGATGATGTCGAGATTGGCGATCCAGTTTGCGACATCATTCACTTGATTGAGCTGGCGCGGGAAAAAGACAATGCCGAGCAGCATCAGGATGATGACCATGAAGAATGTCGCGACGATCTTGATTGAGACCATCGACAAACCGCGAAACAGTTTCAGCATAAGGGACCCCCGTGCATGCACGGGAAGTTCTATGCGAATCTCATGCCGATATCCAGCAAGCTAGGACGATTCAGGAAGCGTCTGATCCATATTGCGCGCAGGCGCCTTGCCCTCTCCGCCAACGACACGTGCCGGAACGCCAGCCACAGTCGTGCGCGCGGCAACATCCTTCAGGACGACGCTACCGGCAGCAATCTTGGCCTCGTCTCCGACATGGATGTTACCCAGCACCTTTGCGCCAACCGAAACCAGGACGCCACGGCCGATCTTCGGATGCCGGTCACCGACCTCCTTGCCGGTCCCGCCAAGCGTGACCCCCTGAAGGATGGAGCATCCATCGCCGACCTCTGCCGTCTCACCGATGGTGATATTGGTCGCGTGGTCCAGCATGACACCGCTGCCCATCTTCACGGCCGGATGGATATCCACGCCAAAACGTTCGCTGGCCCGTGACTGCAAGTGGAAGGCAAGCGTCTCGCGCCCTTCGCGCCAGAGCCGGTTGGCTACGCGCTGGGTCTGCAGGGCAAGGAAACCCTTGAAGAACAGGAAAGGCTGCAACATGCCCCGGCAGGCCGGGTCGCGCTCAAGCACAGCCTGCATGTCGCGTTCGGCCGCCTCGACCAGGCCGGGCTCGTGATCATAGCAATGAGCGATCACATGACGTATCTGCTGAGCACCGATCTCGGGCCCCGCAAGCTTTTCGGCAAGATGAAAGGAAAGCGCCTGGCAAATCGTGTCATGCGAGAGGATCGCCGCATCGATATAGCTCGCCAGCGCCGGCTCGTCGGAGGCTGCAGCGCGCGCTTCGAAACGCAGGCGCCGCCACGGCGGCGGCGGTGCACCAATGTCGGGGTTCTCGGCCATGCTCGCAGCAGTCTCCATATTGCAGTCTACGCACATGGATGGACCGGTCACCGGCTTCAAGTGACAACCGGCAAGATCAGAAGGTTTCCGACTTTGGAATATACCGGATCGCAAAGCCGTTACGCAGCGTGCGAACGACCTCCCCCTTCAGATGTCCGACACTTACCGTCTCGCCGACATAGGGTGAAGGCCCATCTGTCTCGAAAGCCGCACCCGTCAGGGAGATATCGACTGTACGGCATTGCAGGACACGGCCGTCTTCGCGCGTGACAAGGGCCGGTCCGCCAGCCGCATATCTCGGCGCCTCGCGCTCATCGGCCAGGCCCAGCACCTGCTTGTTGAACAGCCAGGTCAACCGGTCGGCAATCTTGTCCTTCTTGCGGTCGGTCACCAGAAACCGAACCGCGAACCCGTCCTCTGTCGGACGAACCACTTCGCATTCGATGCGCCCGATTTCGTCGAGATAGCAGATAAGACGTGAGAGCGGCGGGAGCTGGTGACGGGAGACAAAACGCGCCCCGCCACAGGAGACGTCACGGGTCAGCAGACCCTGGTCCCGGCTGCCCTCGGCGAGGAAACGTCCGTTCAACTCGACGAGAACACGCTTGTTCCGGCGCCGCTCGTCTCGCGACATGCGGGGCGTACGAGCCGTAGCCCGTCTTTGTTTGAGAGCGTCCACTACGGCCTCCTGGCACTCTTTTTCTGTCAAACAGATGGACAAATCAATCTTAACGCTACCGCGGGTCTCTTCATAAAAGGTTGATACGGTCGGAGAAGTTGACACGATCGTCACCAAAGAGGAAACGAGCCCCCAAGGGAGGAATAAATATGCCAGATACTGGAAGATATGACTATGTGATCGTTGGGGCTGGCAGCGCAGGCTGCGTGCTCGCCAACCGCCTCAGCGCCGATCCGGACGTAAAGGTCTGCCTCATCGAGGCAGGCGGTAAGGACAAGAGCCTCATGATCCGGATGCCCGCGGGCGTCGGCGGTCTGATCAAGGATGCCGGGCCTCATAATTGGGGCTTCTACACCGAACCGCAGAAACATATGAACAAGCGTCAGCTCTGGTGGCCCCGTGGGAAGGGCTGGGGCGGCTCCTCCTCCATCAATGGCATGATCTATATTCGCGGCCACGCGCGCGATTATGACCAGTGGCGCCAGTCCGGGCTGACCGGATGGGGCTATGCCGATGTCCTGCCCTATTTCTGCCGCTCTGAAGGCTATCGCGGCGAGGCGGACATGCATCATGGCAGCGACGGCCCGCTCGTCGTTGAAGACAGCCCGCTCGATTCCATTGCCTATGACAGCTTCATCAAGTCCGGCCAGCAGGCAGGCTTTCCCTATACACCTGACTTTAATGGCGCCGAGCAGGAAGGCGTCGGGCCCTATCAGCGCACGATCAATGACGGCGAACGCTGGAGCACGGCGCGCGCCTATCTCCACCCTGTCCTCAAGGAACGCCCCAACCTCACAGTCATGTCCACGGCTCTCGTCTCGCGTATCCGGTTTGAGGGCAAGCGCGCGATCGGCGTCGAAACCCTCGCCAAGCCGGGCGCGCAGGCCGAGTTCATTCGGGCCGAGCGCGAGGTTCTGGTCTGCGCGGGCGCTGTCCAGTCGCCCCAGATTCTGAAGCTTTCCGGCGTCGGCCCGGCCGGGGAACTGGGCAAGCACGGGATTGATGTGGTGGCGGACATCGCACAGGTCGGCGAAAACCTGCAGGACCATCTGGACGTCACGGTCATTCACAAGATGACCCAGAAGCTCTCGGCCTATTCGCGCCAGGCAGGTCTGAAGAAGATCGCCGTGGGGCTGAACTACCTCCTGCGCAAACAGGGCGCAGGCCGCGACAACTTCCTGCAGGCCGGTGCCTTCCTGAAGTCACGCGAGGGCCTCGACCGGCCTGATCTGCAACTTCACTATGTGAACGCGATCATGATGGATCACGCCCGCACCGAGGTGAAGGCGGACGGTTTTACAATTCACGCCTGCCAGCTTCGGCCAGAGAGCCGCGGGAATGTTACCCTCGCCAGCGCTGACCCGTTCGAACACGCCCGTATCGACCCGAACTATCTCGCGACCGAAGAAGACCGCCGCGCCATGCGCGAGGGCGTCAAAATCTGCCGCGATATCGCCGGCCAGGAGGCTTTCAGCGCCATCCGGGGCGAAGAAATCATGCCGGGTGAGAGCGTGAAGACCGATGCAGAGATCGACGCCTTCATCCGCCAGTATGGGGAGACGATCTATCATCCGGTCGGCACAGTCCGCATGGGCGCTGATGACGCCGCACCCCTGGACCCGAACCTTCGGGTACGCGGTCTGAAAGGCCTTCGTGTTGTCGATGCCTCGGTCATGCCAACCCTGATCGGTGGCAATACCAACGCGCCGACCATCATGATCGCCGAGAAAGCGGCGGACCTTATCCGCGGTGTTGCGGCGCCAGCGCCGGCAGAGGTGCCTGAGCCGGCCTGACAGACCGGCTAGTCGAGCTCTGCGTCCCAGACCCGGCGTATATGCACATCGGCTTCTGGCCCCAGATTGAACCAGGCCAGCCGCCCGGTGGAGGCGTTTGCAATCATGACCTGATCGGCAGACGTCACCGTCTGGCGGAGCCGCTCTCGCAACTTGGCCTGCTTCACGCTGGAGCGCAGCGCCCAGACACCGGGCATAATTTCAGCGAACTTACCCAACCGGTTGATCGCGCTGATCAGCTGCATCTCACCCGTACCGGTAAGCTTGGCGATGATGAGATAGTTCGAGGGTTCGCCGGAGGGCTCTGCCTCGGTGGAGCTGAGATGCATATCCTTTAGCGCGGGGATCAGCGGCCGGTGCTGCTCGGCCGGCAGGAAAGCCCCGCCATCGCCTTCTGCCACCTGCGTGCCGGGGCCAATCCGCCGTTCGCCGATAAAGCCCTGCATCTGGCCAAGCGTATACGGGCCGTACACGGTCCCGTTCACAAGAACGTGCCACTCCGGCGGGTCGACCTCGGACAGATCAAGGGCCGTCTCTGACGACATGTGCTGGATATACCTCTTGCTTGCTCACAACATACCAACTGGGGCGCGCGACTATAGCATCAAAGGTAAGCGCTGCGTTACAGAGGCGCCATCAGTTTCGGGTTTTGGCTGCCAGACGCCGCCGCAAATCAAGAGAGCTGCCGGGCCGGACCCGACGGACCGCCCCGCAGTCTGCTGACCAGCCGGCGGCCGGGTTTCATCGTCATCAGGCGGTAGACCGCCGGCGTAAAGTAGAGCGCGAGAAGCGCCGAACCTGCGACACCGCCCGCAATCGCAGTCGCCAGCGGCAGCCAGAACACATCCCCTGTCAGGATGATCGGCACGAAGCCGCCCATCGTGGTCAGCGTGGTTGCCACGATATGCCGGGTCGCATCGACGACAATCTCACGCTGGGCCAGCACATCGTCTGCGCGGGCAGCTGCGCTCCCCTGCAACAGGGAGAGGACAACGATAGAGCTGTTGATCGAGATGCCGAGCAAGCCCAGCGAGCCCACAATCGCATTGAAGCCAAGCGGCAGGTTGAACATCCACACCCCTCCGAAGGCGAGCCCCACCGACAGGAACCCCGTGAGCAGGATCAGCATGGAGAGACGGAACGAGTTGAAGACCAGCGTCACAGCACCCGCCATGATGATGATGAGCGGGACCGCCAGCGACATGAGGTTTGTCATCGCCTCGCTGCGTGTTTCCGCTTCACCGCCAAGCAGGATGTCATAGCCGGGCGGCGTCTCGAAACCGGACTCATCCAGAGCTCCCTGAAAACTCTCAAGGATGGGCGAGGGCAGCGAAAAGGGCTCGGTAAAGCCGAAGATCTGGTTCACCCGCCGCCCGTCGAACCGCGTGATAACGGCGGTCTGCGGGTCTAGCGTCATCTCTCCCAGTGTGGCGAGCGGCGTCCCGGCCCCCATGGGCCCAGCCCCGATCGTCATGGCGCGAAGGTCTGAAAGCTGTGACCGGCGCGCATCGGGCGCAATCACGCGGACAGGAATTTCCTCAATGCCTTCAAGAATGGAGCCTGCCGGAACGCCTTCCAGCTCTGCGCGAACATCGCTTGCAAGACCTGCCAACCGCGCGCCGGACATGGCGGTCGCGGCCTCATCGGCCCGGATGGTCACAGTAGGCGCGCCCATCTGCAGGCTCGCCTGCGTATAGGTCACCCCCGGCGTCGCGGCCAGAATCCGCCGCGTCTCATTGCCCAGCCGGTTCAGTGTCTCGAGATTGTCGCCGCGAATATAGAACTCGATGGGCGCGGGCACGGGCGGACCCTGCTCAAAAGGCAGTGCAAGAAATTGCGCCCCGGGGAACTCCAGCCGCAATTCATCCTGAATCTGACGCACCATCCTGCGCGTGGAGAGGTTATCGGTAAGCTGGACCCATCCGGCAGCAAAGCCCGGCACGCCCTGGGTGTTGTTGAAGGCGTTGTAATAGACGCGGGGCGCCGACTCCCCCAGCGTGAAATTGACCAGTTCGACATGGTCATATCCACGCAGCAGCTCCGTCGCCTTCATCGCCGCACGTTCGGCCTCGAATATCGTTGCCGTTGGCGGCAGGCTGATCTCCACCTGAAACTGGTCACGCTCTGTCTGCGGAAAGAACTGAAGCGGAAGACTTCCACCAAGCGCAAAGCCGATCAGCGCCGGGACAAGGCCGATGGCGAGGCCAAGCGGCGGAAATTTCAGCACCGCCCCAACTGTCCAGCGATACCCGTCCGTGACCGCGTCGATGGAGATCCCGTCGCGCAGCCAGTTCTTGCGCTCGCCCGGCTGGCGCTCCCGGTCGAACCGTCCTGCCAGAAAGGGAATGATGGTCATCGACAAGACGAAAGACGCGATGACAGAGAAGATCACCGACACGCCGAGCATGCCGATAAACTCCCCCGCCGCCCCTGGCATCAGGGCAATCGGGGCAAAGGCCAGCGCCGTCGTCAGCGTTGAGGCAAAAAGCGGCCCGAACAGTTTCGACAGCGCGATATCGATAGACTCGACAACGCCATGGCCGCGCGCGCGCTCCTGATCGTATTCGTCATAGACGACGATGGCATTGTCGATCAGCAGGCCGAGCGAAATGACAAGCCCCGTCACCGACATCTGGTGCAACGGATAGCCGAACAGGTTGAACAGGATAAGCACCAGCGCGATCGTCAGCGGCAGGGCCGCGCCGACGACAAAGGCCGCGCGCCAGCCCATCACGACAAATAGCGCCAGAAAGACAATCACCGATGAGAAGGCGAGGTTCTGGGCAAGCCCGTTCAACCGGGCGCCCGTATACTCGCTCTGGTCGAACACGAGCTGCACGTCGATGGCCGCAGGCGAGGCGGTATCGAATTCGGAAACCAGCGCGCGGGCGCGCTCTGCCCACTGGTCGACGCGCTGGTTCGGCTGAATGAAAGCGCCGACAACCACCGACCGGCGCCCATTGGTGAAGTTCATCACAGTGGCCGGGTCTTCGATCCCCTTACGCACCTCTGCAATGTCACCGACACGCAGCGCGCTGCCATCGCCCCGCTGGATCAGCGGCACGGCGCGGATACGGGCGATGCCATCGAAAGCACCGCCAATCTCGATACCGACATCGGCCCGCTCGCCGCGCACCTGCCCTGCCGGCGCCTTGGCATCCGAAGCCGCCACAAGCCGGGCGGCATCATTCATGCTGAGGCCGGCCGCAGACAAGGCTTCGGGATCGACCACCACCCGCACTTCCTCGCGCGGCAAGCCGTAAATCTCTGTTTCTTCGGTGCCGGGCAGGTTCTGGAACCGGTCCGAGAGGTTGCGCGCCAGACGGGACATCACGGCGAGTTCAGGCTCTCCATCGCCCGTCCAGACCAGTGAGACCAGCATGGTCGAGGCGCCGACATATTGCCGCTCAATGCGCGGGAAACTCGTGCCCTGCGGCAGGTTCGCCCGCGCTCCGTCGACCTTGCCGCGCACCAGCGTCCAGGCATCCTCGACTTCCGACTCACTCAGGCTCTCATCCATCGAGATGTTGATCTGAGAGACATTCTGGCGGGAGGTGGACCGCACCTCGTCCACCTCGGGCAGCTCCCGGATCGCGCTCTCGATGGGGTCGGTGACTGTTGCTTCGATCCGCTCGGCGTCGGCCCCCGGCAGCGTCGTCAGGACATAGCCGAAGCGCTCCACCAGCGTCGGATCCTCCTGACGCCCAAGTGTCAGGAGCGAGCCAATCGCCCCGGCCAGAATGACCAGTATGGCGAGGATACTGAGGCGCGGAAGGCGATAGAAAAGCGTGCGCATGGCGGCCCCGTCCCTCTAGCCTTCACTCGTTTGACCAGAGGCCAGCGGCACAAGCCGCGGCGAGACAGGCTGGCCGGGCGCGACACGCTGGAGTCCATCCACGATGATCCGGTCCCCGTCGGAGACAGCCCCCCGCACAAAGGCGCGCTCGCCTTCACTCTGCACCACTTCGACAAGGCCCGGACGCGCAACCCAGCCATCACCCTCCGGCGTCGCAATATAGAGAGACCAGAGCCCACGCTGGCCCTCAGCCAGTGCCGAAACCGGCAGCCACAGCCCGTTTTCCTCGACATCGCGCGAGATGGAGAGCCGCACGACGGCACCGGGTGAGACTGCTTCGCTGTCCATGATGTCAAACACCGTCGTGACACTGCGCTGACCCGCCTCGATGACGCCGGTCACCGATCTCAGACGCCCATCCACCGGCCCGCGGTCGGTGCTCAATGAATAGATCTGTCCGGACTCCAGCGCCGAAGCGAGCAAAGCCGGCAAGCCGATCCGCGCCTCAAGTGCACCGGTCTCTACAAGGGAAAAAACCGGCGTACCCTGCGGGGCAATCGCGCCTTCATCGAAATTGCGCGCGGTAATCATCCCCGGATAAGGCGCCGTGATACTGGCAAGGTCGATCTGGACGCGCAGCGTGTCGGCGCGCGCTTTGGCTGCCTCGATCCGCGCCTCCGCCGTGGCCGCCTGCGCCATCGCCTCATCGACGCGCTGCTGCGAAACATGGCCCCGCTCCAGCAGCGTCTCCTGACGCTCCACCGTATTCATGGCGAGAGCATGTGAGGCACGCGCCTCATTCACCTGCGCCTCTGCCGAGACCAGCTGCGAGCGCAGCGCCCGTGTATCCAGCACACCGAGGATCTGCCCGTCGGTCACGCGGTCGCCCACATCGACATTCAGCGCCGCGATCCGGCCGCCATCGGAAAAGCCCAGCTCACTCGAGCGGCGCGGCTGCACGATACCTGTAAATTTCTCGTCCAGCGCAAGCGAGGACTGGATATCGGCGACCATGACGTCAACGCTGAGCGGCGTCGGGTCCTCGGAGACCACAAGCGGGCCCTCACTGGAGCGCTGGCTCAGCACAAAGATGGCAAGCAGAACCACGCCGACTGCAACGACGGCGAGAAACAGGAGACCTTTCATGAAGGTCGGCCGCACGGCGCGCCGGGGCTCGTCTTGGGCATGCTGGGTCATGAAGCGCCTCCCGCGCCTGTCTCAAGGCTGCGGACAATAAGGTCCGCATGAAAGTCTATGAACTCGGCCTGGCCCATCTCCGCAGGCTGTGCCGCCATGCGGGGGAAGTCCGGAACATGTGCAATCATCATCGCAAGTCCATGGATCGAGGCCCATACAGACTTCGCGGTCCCGACGGGACTTAGATCCGCGCGAAAGTGACCGCCCGCAATACCCTCTTCCATCATGTCGGTCAGGATGGAAAAAGCCCGCCCCTTATTGCTCTGCTCAAACTCGCAGGCCTCTTCCTCGCAGGACTTGTCCCGCTCGGTTATGCCCGAGAAGGCGGCGACATAATGGTGCGGCTTCTCGATGGCGATGCGGATATAACCGGACATGCAGCGCCTGGCCCGTTTTTCGAACGGCTCACTGCGGTCCGCGATCTCGTGCACGACGGCAAGAAGCCTTCCGAAAAAGGACTCTTTCAGCTCATCGACAAGGTCATCCTTGGAGCTGAAATATTTGTAGATCGCCGCGGGGGAGTAATCGATCTCATCGGCAATACGCCGGATGGAGAGGCCCGCTTCGCCTTCTTGTGCAAAGACCCGTTCTGCCGCATCCAGAATGGCTTCCCTGACCCGCAGGCGGCGGCGTTCTGCCGGTGACACTTCGCTTTCCTGCATGTCCTCATCCCCGCCTGAGAGGTGTTCATGATAATCAAAAAGGATAATTTAGCAATAGACGTTCATTTTGTGAACGCCGTTTACTTCCCGCCGGAAAAACGTCTCTGGAGACTTTAAAAAGTCGCCCGCTTCCCGGTTTCAATCAGGCGCGCTCATACTATCTCTCCCGCATGACGAAACTCTTCCCAGACGCCCCGTCCGTCGGCACCGCCATGAAGGCCACGCAGGAAAGCGAGGCGGCGCGCACCTTCCTCGCGCTTCGAAGGTCGGCCAACAAGGCCTCTATCGGGGGCCCGGCTCCAGACCCGGACACGCTGGACGCCATTCTTGCCGCGGCCACACGCGTGCCGGATCATCGCAGGCTATCGCCCTGGCGCTTCATCGTGCTGGAAGGCGATGCGCGAAAGACTTTCGGCGAGAAGGCGGCTGAGGTTCACCGGCAGGAAAACAGCTTTGCCAGCGACGAGGATCTTGAGGCCACGCGCGCCCTGCCCATGCGCGCGCCCTGCGTGGTCGTCCTGATCTCAAGTCCCAAGGATGACAACAAGACCCCCGTCTGGGAACAGGAGCTTTCCGCCGGCGCGCTCGGCCACAACCTGCTTCTCGCGGCCAATGCCGCAGGCTTTGCCGGCTGCTGGCTGACCGAATGGATCAGCTTCTCCAGCGGCATCAATCAGGTCCTCGGTCTTGAAAAAGGCGAGCGGATCGCGGGCTATTTCTATCTCGGGACCGCGACTGCCGACCCGCAGGAACGCGCTCGCCCGGATCCACAAAGCCTCATCTCCCGCTGGACAGGCTGACCCACTCACGCGGCGCCCTGTCCAATAAGGCCTGCACGGTCTAGAAAGCCTGTTCGAGAGAGCTTCAGGAGGTGATCCCGCATGTCCACGCGCGCCCCGCTAACCGACCTTGCCACCCACAGCGTCACGAACCAGCCCCGGCCGCTTGAGGACGTCAATGTTTTCAAGGCCGACAAGCCGCTCCAGTCGGCCGTCTCAGCCTTTGGCGGAGAGCGGCACAAATCCCGCCTCACCGAATTTGGCGAGAAATGCGGCGCGGCCGAGACCCTCAACTGGGCGCGTCAGGCGAATGAGAATCCGCCAAAGCTCAGATCCTTCGACCGCTACGGCCAGCGCCTCGATGAGGTGGAGTTTCACCCCGCCTATCATCAGCTTATGGCGCTCGGTCTTGATAGCGGCATTTCCGGCGCGCCCTGGGTCGAACCCTCCGGTCATGTCCTGCACGGCGCCATGATGATGCTGATGATGCAGGCGGACGCCGGTGTCACCTGCCCCATGTCCATGACCTATGCCTGTGTCGCGGCGCTCAAGACAGACCCGGCGCTTGCAGACACCTGGACACCGCGCGTCACCGCGCAGAGCTATGACCCCCGTTTCATCCCCGCAGCCGAAAAGACCGGTGTCACGATTGGCATGGCGATGACGGAGAAGCAGGGCGGATCAGACGTGCGCGCAAATACGACACGCGCTGAACCGGCCAGCGATGGCGGCTATCTGCTGACGGGCCATAAATGGTTCTGCTCGGCGCCCATGTCCGATGCCTTCCTGACCCTTGCCTATGCAGAAGGCGGGATGACCTGTTTCCTCGTCCCCCGCTGGCGCCCGGACGGCACGCGCAATGCTATTCATATCATGCGCCTCAAGGACAAGATGGGCGACAAGTCCAATGCCTCCTCAGAGATCGAGTATCACGGCGCATGGGCGCAGAGGCTCGGCGAGGAAGGCCGCGGCGTGCGCACCATTATCGATATGGTCCAGCACACCCGCTATGACTGCACACTGGGCTCTGCCGGCGGCATGCGCGCCGCCCTCGCGCAGGCGCTCTGGCATACCTCCCAGCGCCGCGCCTTTCAGAAGACTCTGATCGATCAGCCGGCCATGCGCGCCGTGCTGACCGACCTTGCCATCGAAAGCGAAGCGGCCACCGCCATTGCCCTGCGCATCGGCGCGAGCCTCGACCGCGCAAAAGATGACCCGGACGAGGCGGCCTTCATGCGCCTTGCCACGCCGCTCGCGAAATACTGGGTCTGCAAGCGTCAGCCGGGCTTCGTCTATGAGGCGCTCGAATGTCATGGCGGGGCGGGCTATGTCGAGGAAGGGCCGATGCCGCGCCTCTTCCGGCAATCTCCCCTTAACGCCATCTGGGAGGGCTCGGGCAATGTCATCGCGCTCGACATTTTGCGCGCCCTCTCGCGGGAGCCTGACAGCCTCAAGGCCGTCCAGAAAGAGCTGCAATCGGCGATGGGCCGCAACGGCGCTTATGACCGCCACTGCGAGAAGCTTCAGGACTTCCTGCAGCCCGGCGCCCTGCATGAAGGCAGCGCGCGCGCCTTTGCACAGGAAATGGCCCTCGCGCTTCAGGCCGCCGCCCTCTTCCAGTGCGCGCCGGACTATGTCTTCCACGGTTTCTGCCGCCAGAGGCTGGCCGATGACCGGCGCGGCTTCGTCTATGGCGATGTCGCCAGTGAGGTCGACCAGGCCGCCATCATCGCCCGCGCCATGCCTGAGGGTTAGCCCAGAGCGGCCCTCTGTCTGAACTGGACAGCTCTCCGAACCAGGCCTTAATCTGCGTCCAGAATGAGGGGACGCAAAAATGTATCGTTTTATTATCGTGGCCTTGCTGCTGACAGCTCAGGCGTTTCACGCCCATGCCTGGAAGAACTATAGCACCACGGACAGGTTCGACACCGAATGCCGAACGCCAAACAATGGCGCCGGCTGCATTATCGAAGCCGATCAGGTTTACGTGCGCCCATCAGTCGAGGGTGCGGCGCCAAAGCGGCTGTCGCTGGTCAAGCGTTTCAGCTTCGAGAAAGAAGAGCTGATCCCGATCCTCGAAAAACATGGCACGACCGCGGAGGCCTATGAGAAATACGCCCAGGACAATCTCGGTTTCGGCAAGAACAACTGGCTCTCCTACATCTCCAAGCAGACCGTCCTGACAGGCATTGCGGACGACCAGGGAAACATCCTCCTGCCCGCCGAATATCGCTGGGCCTATGCCGTCTCCGACAAGCTTGCCTATGTGCAACGCGTCGATCTGCAGTTTGGGTACGTTACGCTGGACGGCACGGAAACCTTCACCCCGACCTCATTCTACTGGTCGCATATCAATCAACATTTCGGGAAGACGCCAGATCAGCCCGCCGTCGTCCGGTTTGAAGGCCCGACAGATTCAGACGGTCTGAAATCCTTCTTCTTTCCAGGCCCGACGGGCGAGTTCGACCTGACCCTCGACCGCGTCGTGGAACGGCGCGAGCCGGACAAGGGCAACGACTTTTACGTCTTCAACAACAATCTCTACGCTTTTCCCGTCCGCGCCGAGGATGGCAGCGAATTCTCTGTCTATGTCGACCCGTTCAAGCTGGAGATCGACCATCTCGGCCCGCAGCTCACAATCATGGCGATTGGCCATCCGCTCGACAACAAGCCCCCCAATCAATGGATCCGGCTGAGCCCCAAAAGCATGAACGAACTCAACACTCTCGCAACTGGGTCCGGCACCGACTTTGCAAATATGCCGCTGGAAAAGCGGGGGACGCTCGCCTCCGGCCACGGCCTCTTCAACGGCGACATCTATGTGCCGCTGAGCCTGGAGGATGGCACGCCGATCGAGATGAAAGATGGCGCCGTGGGCATGGTGCCGCTGTACGTAAATGACCACATGGATTTTGCGGTTAAAGGTGTCCGCGGATGGCTCGTTGTCTACGGCGAAGGGCCGGAGCGATATTACCGCTTCATTACCCATGTCGTCGGCGGGCCGGAGTTTAGGGAGCCATTATCCGGTAACTTGAACGAGCTGGCACCGATCAACGTCAATCTGTATGCGGTCAACGCGCTGAAACTGGCGGACGTCTGGGTCGGATCTATGGACGAGGACGTCTACCGCGACATGTTCAGGGACCAGAACCCTGACGACATTCCATCCATGCCGCTTCACGCCGCAGTACGCTTCTTTGAAGACCCGGAACTCGGCGCAGCGGGCGGCATTTCGGACTGGTACACGCTCGGAGCTGCCGGGGAAGACGCATATGTCCGCCAGACCGCGGAGCACCGAAATCCACAATTTTACAAATCATCTCCCGATGATCCTCAAACCCTCGTCACCGAAGAGATCATCAAACAGGCACGGGCCCTGTTCGAGGAAAAATACGACGCCCGCATGGGGCGCGAATATCCTGAAGCATGGGCAGCCGTCCGCGCCGAACGCCTTGCCACGAGCCAGCGCGAAAAGGCCGACGAGATCCTCGCCAATGGCTACGAAATCCAGTTCAATGACGTCTTCTACACGGTTGCACGCACGCAAGGTGGCAAATACCTTCAGGCCTACTGGAACAGGTACAAGCAGCTGCCGAACGAAGCCGATGCCAGCGACATCTGCAGCCGTTTTGGTAATAACAGCCGCGAGTGCGGGACGGTCTGGCGGTGGGCTCAGGCCCAATATGAAGGCCGCGCCCAGGCTGAGCGCGTTGCGGCCGAAGAATATGCTCGCAAGGCCTATCGCCACCCGATCTTCGACTGGAAGCCCGAATACCGCCCGCCGATGAACTATCAGGGCCGTTGCTATAATCAGGGCGACGGTACGGAGAAGTGCTTCTACGACTAGCTCAATGAAACGGACCGGCGGGCTATGTCTGGCCCGCCGCGTTCAGCTGGTCGCGCACGGCCTTGCGGTTAATCTTGCCGACAGCCGTCTTCGGGATGGCCTCAACGAAGACGACGCGGCGCGGACGCTTGTAGGCGGCGACCTTTTCGCCGACATAAGCTGTCAGCATGTCGCTATCGACCTGCGCATCCGGCTTTAGCGCAACCACGGCGGTCACAGCTTCCACCCATTTATCATCCTTCACGCCCACGACCGCGCATTCGGCCACCGCCGGATGCGCCATCAGCACGTCCTCCACCTCACGCGGATAGACATTATAGCCGCCCGTAATGATCATGTCGGAGGTGCGGTCCATGAGGTGCAGAAGGCCGCGCTCATCGAACCGGCCGACATCGCGGGTGCGCATCCAGCCATCCTCGAGCATCATCTCGGCATTGAGTTCCGGCGCATTGTGATACCCGGCCATGCGGGAGGGGGCCCGCACGGCGATCTCTCCCATCTCGCCTTCGCCCACATCCTGCCCATCCTCATCGACAAGCCGGATATCGACATCGAGGGAGGGCCGGCCGCACGCGCCAAGCGCGTCGCCTTCATGATCCTCCGGGCGCAGGACCGCGACCGCCAGCGGGCATTCGGTCTGCCCGTAATACTGCCAGAAGCGATGCTGCCCCCAGCTCTCCATGGCCTGCTTGATCACCGGCCGAGGCATCGGGGAGGCGCCATAGATCACCTGCTTCAGGCGGGAGTTGGCGATGTCATCGAAACCCGGCTGACCGAGCAGCATCTGCAACATGGTCGGCACCAGATTGATCGCCGTTACATCATGGTCCCCGATTGCCTTCAGATAGGCCGCCGGCTCGAAATGGGGCATGATGAGCGTACGCGCATCGCGCAGCCAGAATGGCAGAACGAAAACACCGCTCGCATGGATCAGCGATGCGGCGTGCAGCATCGTGTCGCCCGGGGCCGGATTGATCAGGTTCACAAGGACATTCCGGCAGATTGCCGCATAAGAGGCCTGCGTGTGCTGGGCCGCCTTCAGCGTCCCCGTCGTGCCGGAGGTGAACAGCGTCAGGACGATATCGTCATCGGCCACAGCCACATCGGGCTCTGCATCACTCGCCTGCGCCGCCTCACCCAGCAGGCCAGCCCCCGGCGCGCCGAGCGGGAGGCAGACAAGGCCGGGCACCGCCTCTTTCAGCGCCTTTGCCTGCCCCTCAAGATCCGGCCCAAACACCAGTGTCTTGCAATCTGTATCCTGCAGCATGCGCGCATGTTCGGAGACAGACAGGCGCCCGTTCAAAGGCACACGGTTGAGGCCCGCCTTCGCACAGGCAAAATCAAGCGGCACGCTATAAAGGCTGTTGTTCACCAGCAGCCCCAGCCGGTCCCCGCGTTTCAGTCCTTTGTCCGCAAAGACATTTGCCAGCTGGTTCGTCACCCGGTGGGTCTCTGCAAAGCTCAGCGAGGCCCCCTCGAATAGGATCGCTGTGCGGTCAGGTGCGGTGCGTCCGCCGCGATTGATGAGCTCGACATAATTGGGCGACATGAATTCCTCCGGCATTGTCTTCTGGTTTTCCCGATCAGCTATCGCTTACCGGCCGCATTCGCAAACATGGCTTTCAATTGCCGGGCTCTGGGTGCAGGACTGGATCATGCTGACTTTTCTGCGCAACAATGCCCGCTGGATTGCCGGTGGCTTTCTGCTCACCTTCTTTTCTTCCTTCGGGCAGACCTTTTTCATCGGCCTGTCGGGTGAAGAACTGCGCGCGAAGTTCGATCTGACGGATGGTGAATTCGGCCTCACCTATATGGTCGCCACGCTGGCGAGCGCGGCAACCCTGCCCTTTATCGGCCGGACTCTGGACACGATGCCCGGCCGGCGCGTCGTCCTGTTCGTCATCCCCTGCCTGTCGGTGGCCTGCCTGCTCATTGCCTATGCACCGAATGTGGCTGTGATGGTGCTTGCCCTCTACCTGTTGCGCCTCTTCGGCCAGGGCATGATGACCCATACCGCGCTGACAGAGACGGGGCGCTGGTTCGCCGCAGGCCGCGGGCGGGCCACCTCCCTTGTCGTTCCGGGCCACCAGCTGGGCGAGGCGCTGCTGCCTGTCTCCTTTGCCCTCATCGCAGCGGCTGCCGGCTGGCAGGCGGCCTGGATCGTCGCCATCGCCGCCCTCCTGATCTTTGCCATGCCGGTCATCCAGCTCCTCTGGGCCGTGGAGCGTATCCCCGGCGAGAACACCATCGATGACGGCCCCGACGAGCGTACCGCCCGCAACTGGACCCGCCATGAGGTCATCCGCGATCCGCTCTTCTATGCGCTTCTCGCCTGCGTGCTGGCCCCGCCATTTATCGGGACTACCATCTTCTTTCATCAGGACTATCTGGTCGAATTGCGCGGCTATAGTGACCTCGCCTTCGCCGCTGCCTTCCCGATCAAGGCGGCAACCACTGTGGTCTTCTCGCTTGTCTGCGGCCAGCTCATCGACCGGTTCGGATCGTTCCGCCTCCTGCCCTTCTTCCTCCTGCCCCTGGGGGTCGCCAGCGCGACAGCCGCCCTGCTCACCCCGGTCTGGGGCGTCTATGTTTTCATGTTCCTGATCGGGATCAGCTATGGCTTCACCGCAACGCTGGTCGGCGCGCTATGGCCTGAAATCTATGGGGTCAAACATCTCGGCGCGATCCGTGCCGTCGTTGTGGCGGCGATGGTTTTCTCGACAGCACTGGGCCCGGGCCTTACTGGCGCGCTGATCGATACCGGGGTGGGCCTGCCGACGCAGCTTCTCTGGATGTCCGGCTGGTGCGTAGCCGCCTGTGGCATGCTCGGCTTCATCGCGCCAAGACTGGCAGCGCGAGCAGCCTAGGCCAGCCCGAACAGCGCTTCACTTTCAGCCAGGAAGCTGTCGCCCCCTCTGGTGATACCAGACACCCGGCCCGGTGCTTCTGCCAGGGAGGTTTCGGCAAAGAAGCCGGCCAGCGCGGTCATCCGGCCGCGCAGCGATGAATTATCTGCCCGCGCCGACAGCGCCCCCTTGGCCAGGAAATGCCCACCGATGACATCGCCGGCAAGCTCCAGATAGGCCGTGGCGCCTGCAAGCCCCTTCTCGCGGTCCTCTTTCATGGCCGTCTTCATCCAGCCGGTCGCTTCATCCAGCGCATCGGCCGCCGCCACCAGCCGGTCGGCAATCTGGACCAGCTGCGGGTCATTGGTCTCACGCGCGGCCCGCGCCGTCTCGCGCACTTCCTCAACCATGTCGCCCATGGCACGGCCCTCGGCCATGGCGAGCTTACGCCCGACTAGATCGATGGCCTGGATGCCGTTCGTGCCTTCATAGATCGGCGCGATCCGCGCATCACGGTAGAGTTGGGCGGCGAGCGTCTCGTTCATGAAGCCCATGCCGCCATGGATCTGCACACCGAGGCTCGCCATCTCCACACCCGCATCGGTGGACCAGGCCTTGGCAATCGGGGTCAGCAACTCCTCACGCAGGCGCGCCGCCTCACGCGTGGCCTCGTCCCCGGCTGAGTCCACAAGGTCGGCGGCCACACCGCAGGCATAACAGATCGCCCGCGCCGCCATCGTATTGGCGCGCATCGTGGTCAGCGTGCGGCGGATGTCGGCATGATGCAGGATCGGCGCCGGACCATCGACGCCCTCGACCCGGCCCTGTTTGCGTTCCTGCGCATAGGCATAGGCGGTCTGGTAGGCCGCTTCGGACACACCGACGCCCTCCAGACCGACATTGAGGCGCGCCGCGTTCATCATCGTGAACATGCAGGCGAGGCCCTTATTTTCCTCGCCGACAAGCCAGCCCGTCGCGTCTTCATATTCCATGACGCAGGTCGGGCTCGCATGGATGCCGATCTTCTTCTCAAGACCGATACATTTCACGCCGTTGCGCGCGCCCAGAGAGCCATCCTCATTGACCAGCACTTTCGGCACGACGAACAGCGATATGCCGCGAGAGCCTTCCGGCGCGTCCGGCAGACGGGCGAGGACAAGATGGATGATATTCTCCGTCATGTCATGGTCGCCCCAGGTGATGTAGATCTTCTGGCCGCTGATGGCGTAGGAGCCATCTTCCTGCGGGACCGCCTTGGTCTTCAGCGCACCGACATCCGACCCGGCCTGCGGCTCTGTCAGGTTCATCGTCCCGGTCCATTCGCCGGAGATGAGCTTGGGCAGGTATTTCTTCTGTTCGGCCTCTCCGCCATGCGCCAGCAGCGCCTCGATGGCGCCAGCGCTCAGCATCGGGCAGAGGCCGAAACTCATATTGGCCCCGTGCAGCATCTCCATGACGGCATTCGCCAGCGTACGCGGCAGGCCCTGCCCGCCCCATTCCTCGGGGGCGGCCAGTCCCATCCAGCCACCTTCGGCGAACTGGCGGTAGGCCTCGGCAAAACCATGCGGAGCCACCACTCCATCGCCGGTCAGCTGGGCGCCCTGCTCATCGCCGGTCTGGTTCAGCGGCGCCAGCACATCAGAGGCAAGCTTGCCCGCCTCTTCCAGGATCGGATCGATCAGCTCGTTGTCGAAATTCTCGAAATGGCCGCCCGCCAGGCGGTCGATTCCCGCAAGCTGCCTCAAGGCGAAAGCCATGTCCTCGACGGGTGCGCGATAACCCATATGATGCATCTCCCGGATAAGTACTATTCAGGGCCAAGTCTAAAGCTGGACTGGTCAAGCCGAATGGCTTGTATATCTAGAACACTCAAGCGTTTTTGACCATTTATGAGGAGATCCGTCCATGCGCCGTATCGTAACAACAGCAGTGCTCGCTGCCCTGGCCGCCGCGCCAGCGCTGGCCGAGCAGACACTGGAAGGCGTCGCCGATGCCACCTATCAGCTCGACCCGAACCATTCCTTCCTGACCTTCAACGTCACCCATAACGGCATCTCGACATATACGGTCTACTTCACCGATTTCGACGCGACGCTGGACTTCAACCCTGAAGACCCGACCGCCTCGACCCTCAACGTCACGATCAACCCGGCGGCGCTTGAGGCCAACTATCCTGCAGACTACAAGGCCGGCCACCCGGACAGCGAGTTCGAGAGCTGGAATGACGCGCTCTCAAATGACGACCGCTTCCTGCAGGCCGATGAGTATGGTGAGATCACCTTCACCTCGACCAGCGCCGAAATGACCGGCGACTATACCGGTACGGTCACAGGGGACCTGTCCTTCCGGGGCGAAACCCACCCCATCACGCTGGACGTGACCTATAATGGCGTCGGAAACGTTCCGTGGATGGGCGAACGGGACCTGCTCGGCTTTACCGCCAGCACCACGATCGACCGGACCGAGTTTGGCATGGACGCGCTGCCAGGCGTCATCTCCAACGATGTCGGAATCGAATTTTCCGGCGAATTCATTGAGAACGAATAGATCAACAGAACACCAAGGGCTGACCCAAGATGAAACTCACAACGACCTTTCTTGCCGCCTCGAGCCTTATGGTTCTGGCCGCATGCTCCGGCGCGGAAACCAGCGGCGATACGACGGCAGAGACCGGCACCACGGAAACCGCTGAGGCCGGCGCTGAAACAACACCGGAAACGGGCGCCGAAGGCCCGCTGGCCGACGTCGCAACCGCAACCTATTCGATTGAACCGACGCACGCCTTCCTGACGGCCACGGTCATGCACAATGGCCTGTCGGAATACACGCTCAGCTTCACGAGCTTCGATGGCACGCTTGATTTCAACGCCGAGGATCCTGCTGCCTCCAGCCTCGATTTCACCATCGACCCGGCCTCGGTCTGGGTGAATTATCCTGGCGACTACAAGGAAGGGCACCCGGATAGTCCGCACGCCAGCTGGCCTGAAGCGCTCGCCCAGGACGAAACCTTCATGAATGCGGGCACCTACCCTGAAATCACCTTTACCTCGACCGAAGTCACCCGCACGGGCGACATGACGGGAACGGTAACGGGCGACCTCACCTTCCTCGGTGAGACCCAGCCGGTCACGCTCGACGTCACCTATAATGGCGTTGCAAACGTGCCGTGGTTCGGGACCCGCGACATACTCGGCTTCGATGCCACGACGACGATCAACCGCTCGGAATTTGGTCAGGAGGCCCTTCAGGGCATGATCTCCGATGAAGTTGTGGTGGAGTTTTCAGGCGAGTTTCTGCAACAAGACGCCGCAGAGACAAGCACAGAAACAGACGGCAATTAGTCTTTATGACAAGAAGCCCGCGCTATTCAGCCGTTGCGATCGCCCTTCACTGGGCGATCGCTTTCGGCCTCCTGTTCATGATCTGGCTTGGCTGGAACATGGACGGCAAGGAATCCTGGTTCCAGTTCCATAAGTCGGTCGGCATCACCATCCTGATCCTGACCGTTGCGCGGATTGTCTGGCGGCTGATGAACCCGCCGCCAACGGCTCCCACAGACCTGAAGCCATGGGAAAACAAGGCCAGCCACGCCGTCCATATCGGCTTCTACGCCCTGATGGTCATCATGCCGCTGACTGGCTGGCTGACGGTCTCGATCTCCTATGACTTCGATATCCCGACAGTCATTTTCGGCCTGGTGAGCTGGCCGGACATCCCCGGCGTCGGCTTCCTCTCGAATGAGATCGGTTATGCGATCATCTCGAACATTCACTCAAAGCTCGCTTATGTTCTATTTGCCCTTCTTGCCTTGCACGTCGCCGGCGCGCTGAAACATGAGTTCGGTCCCGAAGAAGGCGTCCTCAAACGCATGCTGCCGGGCCTTTTCGGCAAGACTGGCAAGCCCGCCCTGCCCCCACATGGATTTCTGGTGGCCTTTGGCGCCGCCATCGCCGTCTTCGCCCTTATTGCCTTCGTTCCGAAGCTTTTCTCCGCGCCCGCCGGCCCGCAAGCCAATGGCGGCGGCGCCCCCGAGGCCAGCGACACCTCTCTCCAGCCGAACTGGGCAGTCGACTATGACCAGTCCTCCATCGTCTTCACCTTCACGCATGATGGCCAGACCTATGAGGGCAGCTTTGGCGACTGGAACGCCGACATAGAGTTTTATGAGGACGACCTCGCCGCCTCTGAGGTCCTGGTCACCGTCAATACAGGCTCGGCCGAGACCCCGAAGAAGCTCTACAATGACAGCCTGAAATCGGCCGAATGGTTCGGCGTGTCATCCTTCCCGGAAGCGACCGTCCATCTCTCCGGTTTCGAAAAAACGGCCGACGGCTACACGGCAGAGGCGACAGTGGCGATCAAGGAAAATGAGGTCACCGTCCCTTTCAACTTCACGCTTGATGAGGAAGGCGGCGCAACCGTGATGACGGGCAACACCTCGCTTGAACGCAAGCCGCTCGATCTTGGCCAGAAATCGGATGCGAGCGCAGCCTATGTGTCAGAGGCCGTCAACATCGATGTGCGCGTCACTGCCTCGCCTGACGGCTGATTGAGTGATAGGCGACTGAGCCATGACGGCCCCGGTGCTCAGACCTGACCCTGCCGCAATCAGACAGGCTGCCGCGATCCTGAAGGAAGGCGGTCTCGTCGCCATGCCGACCGAAACGGTTTACGGGCTCGCGGCTGATGCGGCGAATGCGGACGCCGTCGCCCGGCTCTATGCCGCCAAGGGCCGGCCCTCCTTCAATCCCCTGATCGCCCATTGCGCGTCCGCGGATATTGCCTTCGGCCAGGGCGACTTCTCCGCCCAGGCCCGCCATCTGGCCGCCGCTTTCTGGCCGGGCCCACTCACCTTCGTGGTCGAGGCGATAGAGGCGACGACGGTCTGCCCATTGGCCCGCGCCGGCCTCGACACGCTGGCGCTTCGCGTTCCCGCCCATCCGGGGGCCCGCGCCCTGCTTGAAGCGTTTGGCGGCCCGCTCGTGGCGCCCTCTGCCAACCCCTCAGGCCGGATCAGCCCCACCCGGGCAGAACATGTCGCGGCCGATATGGGCGACAAGCTCGACCTCATTCTCGATGGCGGGCCCTGCACACAGGGCATCGAATCCACGGTGATCGATGCGCGCGGCGGTCATCCGGTCGTCCTGCGGCCAGGCTCGGTCTCACCGGCCGACATTGCCGCCCATTGGCCGGGGGTGATCAGCGGCAAGGATGACCAGACCGCGCCAAGCTCGCCGGGTCAGCTTCTTCGCCATTACGCTCCGCAGGCACGCCTGCGCCTCGACGTCATCGCGCCCGAACCGGGCGAAGCCTATCTCGGCTTTGGGCCGGGCAAGGCAACGCTGAACCTCTCGCCGGATAGCGACCTTGCCGAAGCGGCCGCCAACCTCTTCGCCATGCTGCGGGAACTCGACACGGGACACGAAAGGATCGCGGTTGCGCCCATACCCCGTGAGGACCTCGGGGCTGCGATAAATGACCGTCTGGCGCGCGCGGCCAAGCAGGACTAGACAGACCGAATGCACCCGGCCCCGATATTCCTTGAGACCGACCAGGCGCTCCTGCTGGAGCGGGTGGGAGACTGGCCATTCGCTTTGGTCGTCGCCGTGCATGAGGGCCGCCCGCGCGCCGTTCATACGCCCGTCCTGGCTGGGGCGGACGGGAGTCTGCGCTTCCATCTTGCGAAATCGAACCCGGCGGCAAGGGGCATCACCGAGAGCCGGCACGCCCTCATCGTCTTCTCAGGGCCGCATGATTATATCTCCCCGGACTGGTACGGCATCGATAATCAGGTCCCGACCTGGAACTATCTCTCTGTCGAAGCGGAAGGTCCTGTCAGCCTCGGGGACCACAAGGCTGCAGAGGCATTTCTTGGCGACCTCTCCGGCCATTTCGAACGCGGTCTCGCGCCGAAACCGGCATGGACCATGGAGAAGATGGACCGCGCCGCGCTCGACCGCATGATCGCCGCCATCCAGACCTTCACCCTCACACCCGAGCGGTTTGAAGGCATCACCAAGATCAGTCAGAACAAGCCTGAGGATGTCCGCCAGCGCGCGGGACAGGCCTTGAAAGCCGCCAATGGCGACCCAACCCTTGCGTCCATGATGGAGCGCCAGACATGAACCGTCCGAACGAAGACTTCCTCAGCGCCGCCAAAGACCTGCTCGGCCCATCCGGCTGGAGCGAGGATGCCGACAAACTTGAGGCGGCCGCCTCCCCGTGGCGCGGCAACAATAAAGGGGAAACGCCTTTCCTCGCCATGCCGGGCTCTACAGAAGAGGCTGCAAAACTTGTCAGGCTGTGCGCCGATCATCGCGTGGCGCTGGTCCCCCAGGGGGGCAATACCGGCCTCGTCGACGGGGGCACGCCGCATGGCGAGATCACCGTTTCGATGCGCCGCATGACCAGGGTGCGCAGCGTCGACACGCGCAACAATTCCATGACCATCGAAGCGGGCGCGACCCTCGTCAGCGCCCAGCAGGCCGCAGACGAAGCGGGCCGTTTCTTTCCGCTGTCGCTTGGCTCTGAAGGACAGGCCAGTATTGGCGGGCTCATCTCCACCAATGCCGGCGGCGTGGCCGTGCTTCGCTATGGCATGATGCGCGACCTTATCCTTGGCCTTGAGGTGGTTCTGCCGTCCGGTGAGGTGTGGGACGGGCTGTCGGGGCTTCGAAAGAACAATACCGGCTATGACCTCAAACACCTGTTCGCCGGCGCCGAGGGCACGCTTGGCCTGATCACGGCCGCCACGTTGAAACTCTTTCCGAAGGTTGCGAAAGCGACCGGCTGGGTGACGTGTGAGAGTGCAGCCAAGGTCGTCGACCTTCTGGCGCTCGTGCGCGACCATGCAGGCGACACGGTCACCAGTTTCGAGATCATTCCCGCAAATGCCATCGAGATGGTGAAGGCGGATGTGCCCGATACGCGCGACCCGAACCCCTCAGACCAGCCCTGGCGCGTCCTCGTGGAGGTCTCCATGGCCAGGGAAGATCAGGCGCGTGAGGTCCTGATGGAGGCGCTGGCGGACGGTATGGAGAAGGGGCTCGCCGCCGATGTGCTGATTGCCGAAAGCGGCCAGCAGGCAGAGAGCTTCTGGCATATCCGTGAGACGATTCCGCTGTCCAAGCGCGCCTATGGCACAGCCCTAAATCACGATGTCGCCGTGCCCGTTTCGGCGATTCCGGACTTCCTCACAGCCACCGAGGCAGAGATCCAGAAGCTCGTTCCGGAAGCGGAAATCGTGGCCTTCGGTCATGTCGGCGACGGCAATCTGCACTATTCGGCCTGCTCACCCAAGACCCCTGAAAGTACGGCGCTTTCTGACAAGGCGGGCGAGGTCACCCGCATCGTTCATGCCCAGGCGATGAAGTTCGGTGGGTCGATCAGTGCCGAGCATGGGGTTGGCCGCCTCAAGCGCGATGAGCTGGCAGACATCCGCCCCAAAGCGGCGACCGATACGATGCGCGCCATCAAGCGCGCGCTCGATCCGCATGGCATCATGAATCCGGGCCGGGTGGTCTCGGTCGAGTAGGCGGCGCACTGTCTCCGGCAGTCCGAACACTATACGACGGCATAGTCTGGCAAAATGGCGGTGCACCCATGGTGCATGGGCGGTGTCTGGGTGGTGTTTTTGCAGGTCCGCACAAACACGGATTGCAATGCAGTAATCTGCGGTGATTTTTCTTTGCCAAACTGATAATGGTTCTTAACATTACGTCAGCAAAAGGTCGGCCAAGCTGGCAGGACTGAGCCCCGACTCCGCGGAGGAAATGAATGCCAAAAATCGCCCGGTCGCTTGCGATCCCCAAATCCTGGAAAACGATTGATATGCCGAGCCTGTTCTCGGCCTTCATCTATCCAGCTCTCGGGATCGCCTTGCTGACGACCATGGTCGTGCTCGGTTTTGCCCTGACCCATATCGAGCTGAAGCTCTGGTACCTGCCGCTCTCGCTCGGCGTCATCGCGCTTACGATTTTTGTCTGCAATGCCGGGATCGGCCCGCTTCACCGCCTCATGCAGCACCGCGCCGGTGAGATGCGCTGGCCCGCGCAGGTGCTGACCATGATCAATCTCATGATCGCCATGCAGGGCAATGTGAAGGACTGGGTGAACTACCACTCCCAGCATCACCGCTTTGCAGACGGTCCGGGCGATCCGCACAATCCGTTCGAGTCCAAACGCTGGGCCTGGGTTGGCTGGATCCTGTTCCGTGACCCGAAAGACGTCATGCGTCCGATGCCGATCTGGCTGAAGAACCATCCGATCATCGTCTGGATGGATGGCTTCTACAATTCGATCTCGCTGGTCATCCACCTTCTCATTCCGGCGGTGATCTATCTCATCGTCTGGGCTGCTGGCGGCTCACTGGTGCTGACAGCCATCATTCATGCGAGCGTCGTGATCGGCCGTGCCATCCAGTTCCACGCGACCACTTATGGTATCAACGTCCTCGGCCATCTGAAAACGCCGGCCTGGGCCGACCACGCCATGGCGCTGCTGACCGGTGGTGAGGCCTTCCATGACCATCACCATGATGAGCCTGTCTCCGCGCTTCACCGCCCGCGCAAGGGTCTCTGGAACCGGATCGTCGATTATAACGGCACCATGCTGCTTCTGTATGAGAAGCTCGGCTGGGTGAAGGGACTGAAAATCGCGCCCCGCTTCGCATGAGTGCAAAGCCGCTAAAGGATCGTGTCACCCTCGTCTCCAGTGAGACCCTTTCGGATGACTGGGTCGCGCTGACCAAGCACACATTCGACTATGAGCGCCGCGACGGCCGCAAGGACCGGCTGTCGCGCGAAGTCTATCACCGCCCCGATGCGGCCTGCGTGCTGCCGGTCGACCGGGCGCGGGGGACAGTGCTTCTGGTACGCCAGCTTCGCCTGCCGGCCTTCCTGCATGGCGACACCGAGCCGCTCTGGGAAGTCTGCGCCGGTACGATTGAAGACGAGGGCCCCGAAGCCTGCATTGAACGCGAAGCGGTCGAGGAGCTCGGCTATCGGCTACATGAGCTGAAGCTCGCCGCGACCATGTATGGAAGTCCCGGCAGTCTGAGTGAGCGCGTCTTCTGCTACACGAGCGCCTATACAGAGGCCGACAAGGTCTCCGAAGGCGGCGGGGCAAGCGACGAGGGCGAAGACATAGAGGTCATCGAACTGCCCTTCGACGATGCTTATGCCCGTATTGCCTCCGGCGAAATCGTTGACGGAAAAACCATCCTGTTGTTGCAGCATCTGAAGCTCGCATCGGTCACCTGACCGGCTGGCCCGACTGGCCTCAACCCACTTATTCGTCAGCGCGCGGTTTTTCTCCAAGAGTGACAAAGTGCTGAAGGGCGTCGTCAAAGGCCTGTCCCTTATTGCCGTTGGTCATGAACACATAGCCGAGACCACGCTCACGGAAGACCATCATGCCCGCCTGGAAATTGTTATTATTGCCTCCGTGCTCATAGCGCAGGCCAAAGGGCGTCGGCTCAATGGCGAGACCGAGGCCCCAGGCGGTGTCACCGGTCACATCATGCATCTCGCTATCGAGAGGGACTTGCGACTGAGCGGCGAACATCTCGTCGAACAGAGCCGGCGACAGGCCCTCCTCATTGATCAGCGCGATGATGAACCGCGCATAGTCGACCGCATCAGTATGTAACCGGCCAGCGGCACCGAAGGTCTGGGGCGTATCGTCTGGAAAGGAACGCGGCCAGCCGAAATCGGTTGTTTTGCCGTCCACGTGGCCCATCACCTTGTGTCGGGCGATGTAATCGGTCTGCACGAAAGCACTATGGGTCATGCCCAGGGGGTCAGCCACCACATCCTGGAACAGCTGATCGAGTGTCGTCAGGTCGTGGCCCGTCTCGTGAGCGATCACCTTGGCGAGATAGTTGTACCCTTCCCCCGAATAGCCGAACACGCCCGGGTCGTTCTTCATGTACATCGTGCCACGCGGAAGGTTCATGTCTTCCGGGGCCGGATCAAACCAGCGCCAGTTTGGAAAACCTGTTGTATGGCTGAGCACCATTCGCGCTGTCACCTGCTCATAACGCCGGTCGGCCTCAAATTCCTCCATGGGCAGATATTCATGCAGAGGCCTGTCCAGCTCGATGATGCCCTGATCGACCATTTTCAGCGCGAAATAGGCAAAGACGGGCTTTGAAAGCGAAGCGGCTTCAAAGATCGAAGCGTCGCTGACGCCCTCGCCCGTATCGACATTCGCCGTTCCGCGCGCTGTGTGAAAGACGATTTCACCATCATCAATCAGGGCTAGCGAGAGGCCCTGCATATCCAGTCGCGCTATCTCCTCTGAAATGAAGGTCTCGAACGCGTCTGCTTCGACAGCTGCACCACTCGCGCTGGTGAACAGGACATCATCCGCTGAGGGTTGAGGCGAAGAAATTACATGGCCAGCGCCGGACGCGTCAGGCGCGCTTAGAGGCTGGCATGCTGCAATCATTATTGCAGGAATAAGGAGAAGAGCTTTCATGACTACATTTGTAGTCATGAAATGCCCGGTGTCTATCCCTTCTGTCGAAAACGCGTGGGATCAGTCCGTCAGGTCTTCGACACGCGCGCCCGGCGCATTTGTCTTGACCGACTCGATACCGTTATCGCGCCCGGAGGTGCTCTCATAGCTTTGAGAGGTGCCGATGACCTGGCCGTTGGAGGCTTTCAGGTTGAACATGTATTTGCCCGCGGCCGTCTCTTTCTTCTCGTAGCGCTCTTCCTTCGGGGCGTTTTCCTTGACCGACTCGATGCCATTCTCGGCGCTTGCCTTGGCGGTGTAGCCTTCGCTGGCCAGGATATTCTCGCCATTGCCGGCTTTCAGCCGGAAGCGGAATTCGCCTGCAGTGTCCTTGTAGAGTTCGAATTTGGCAGCCATGGCCGGTCCCTTTCCAGTTGAATCAGGCTTCACTCTGCCCGCCTGACACGAGGCGTCAACCATGCAGGCCGGCTCAGCCCATCAGGAGCAGGCCGCGCAGTAGATAGGCTGTGGCCGCCACGACAATGACGCTGGCAAAGGCGATCGCCCCGAACCAGACGAGCCGCTTCCAGAGCGGCCCCGTCGAGGTACCGGTTTCATCTGGGCCCTGGGGCCGGATGAGATCAGTCATGATAGGCCTCTTCCGGGTCGACCTTCCCCCAGAACAGCGAATAGACATAGCCGGTATAGATCAGGATCACCGGCAGCATGATCGCCGCGCCCACGAACATGAGCATCAGCGCATTGTCGCGCGCGGCCGCTTGCCAGATGTCGATTTCGAACGGCACGATATTGGGAAACAGGCTGACGGCGAGGCCAAGATAACCCGACAGGAAGATCCCCGCCGAGAGGACATAGGGCCGCCAGTCCGGAGCCGAGACCCGCCCGGACAGGTCGCGCCAGACCAGCGCCGTCAGGACAAGGCCGATCAGCGGAATGGGGGCGAGCGGCAGGATCTTGCCAACCTCTATCTGAGACATGGAGAAGCCCCAGCGTTCGGTCACGCGCGGATCGATGGAGAGGGTGGCGAGGCTGACGGCGGCAAAGCAGAGCGCGACGCCCGCGAGTGCCAGAAGCGCCCGCTTGCGCGCCCGGCGCTGAACCTCGCCTTCGGTCTTCAGCACCAGCCAGCAGGCGCCGAGCAGGACATACCCGATGGCGACCGAAACCGCGACGAGCAGGGAGAATGGCGTCAGCCAGTCAAAAGCCCCTCCGGCGAAGCTGCGGCCCTCAATCGTGACCCCCTGAATGAAGCCGCCAAGGATCAGTCCCTGGGACAGGGCGGCAGTGAGCGAGCCATAGAAGAAGGCGCCATTCCAGAACAGCCGGGTCGGTTTGCGGACCGCCTTGTGGCGAAACTCAAAGGCGACACCGCGGAAGATGAGCGCGGCGAGCATCAGAAGCACAGGCAGGTAGAAGGCCGGCATCAGGATGGCATAGGCGAGCGGGAAGGCCGCAAAGAGGCCGCCGCCGCCAAGGATCAGCCATGTCTCATTGCCGTCCCAGACCGGCTCGATGGTCGCCGTCATCAGGTTTCGTTCGTCATCATTCTTGGCAAAACCGGTCAGAATGCCGATGCCAAGGTCCATGCCGTCGAGCAGGACATAGAGCATGACGGCGGTGGCAATCAGCACACCCCAGATAAGCGGAAGATCGAAGTCCATATCCTCTGCCCTTTCCTTTTACTCTGCCGGTTTGCGGTTGCGCGAACCGCCTTCGGCAGGCTCATCGACAGCGCCGAGCGACCAGCCCGGAGCACGATGTTCGCGCTCTGGCGGCTCTGGCGCGTCATCCTCGAAGCCGCGCGTGGCGATCCGGGCCATGTAGACCGTGCCTGCCGTGAAGATAATCGCATAGACGATCATGAAGATCAGCAGCGAGGTCGCCACCTGCCCGGTCGAGACCGGCGCGACGCTGTCCTCGGTGCGCAGCTGACCATAGACCGTGTAGGGCTGGCGCCCGACCTCGGCGACCACCCAGCCGGAGATGACGGAGATAAAGCCGAGCGCCCCGCTGGGCACAGCCAGCCAGTGAAAGAGCCCCGGCTTGTCGATTTTCTTGCGCCACCAGAGCAGACAGCCCCAGATGCCCAGGGCGAGCATGATCATGCCGGCGCCCACCATGATACGGAAAGACCAGAAAACGATGGCGACGGGCGGACGGTCTTCTGCGTCGAAAGCCTTGAGGCCTTTCAGGTCCCCCTTCTCGCCGGGGAAGAGATAAGGGCTTGTGCCGGGGATGGCGATTTCGGCGATGTTGCGCTCATTTTCCTCATCGGGAAGCGCAAACAGGATTGTGGGCTGGATCCTATCCGTCTCCCACCAGCCCTCGACCGCTGCGATCTTTGCCGGCTGATATTCATGGGCGACTTCGCCCGACCAGTGGCCGGCCATGATCTGCAGCGGCATCAGGACGGCGAGCGTGCCCGCCGCCATGCGGATCTGCCAGCGTGTGGGTTCCTGGTCATGATGGCGAACGACCTGCCAGGCACCGGCGGCCAGGATCACGGCCGCGGTGGTAATGAAAGCGGCCAGCATCATGTGGACATAGCGCGACGGGAAGCTTGGATTGAAAACCACTTCCCAGAAATTCGTCGCATAGAAATTGCCGGTTTCCGGATCGATGGCAAAACCGGCGGGCGTCTGCATCCAGCTATTTGCCGACAGGATCCAGAAGGCAGAAATCGTCGTGCCGATGGCGACCGCGCAGGTCGCGATAAAGTGCAGCTTGTTGCCGACGCGCTTCCAGCCAAAGAGCATGACACCGAGGAAGGTCGCTTCAAGGAAGAAAGCGGTCAGCACCTCATAGCCAAGGAGCGGGCCGATCACGCTGCCGGCCTTGTCAGAGAAGACCGACCAGTTGGTCCCGAACTGGTAGGACATGACCACGCCCGAAACGACGCCCATCGCAAAAGCGAGCGCGAATATCTTGATCCAGTGAAGATAGAGGCGTTTGAAAACGTCCCGCTTGGTCCACAACCACAGCCCCTCACAAACCGCCAGGAAGGCCGCGAGGCCAATGGTGAAGGCCGGAAACATGATGTGGAAGGCGACAACGAAGGCAAACTGCAGGCGAGACAGGATAAGGGCGTCTAGTTCCATGAGGGCACTCCTTGGCACTGCATAGCCACCTCACCATAGGCCGACACGTCTTTCATGAACAGGTCTCCATCCTGTCGCGCGTCAGGATGGCGCGGGGGTGACGGGACAGAAGATATGGTCCAAGAGACGTTTCATGCCGGATCAGCGCACCCCGTCCGCCGGGACCCAGAAGAAAAAGAAAGAGCCGCTTCATGAGCGGCTCAATATCTATCAATGGTCGGTCATTGCCATTGCGCTCTGGCTGATATTCGGGCTCGTTCCCATCGTCATGATGCAGCTGCTCCAGCTGGAAGACCTCGCTGCGACGCGCGTCTCGCAATTTGGCGCGATGTTCGGCGCCGCGAGCGCGTTCTTCTCGGGATTTGCCCTTATCGGCATCATGCTGACCAATAGCGCGCAGAAAAAAGCGCTGGAGCTCCAGAAGCAGGAACTTGAAGAGGTCGCCGATAATCAGCGCAAGGCCCTGAACCTCCAGATCATCCTCGCTTTCATGGACGACATTGCCGCCGATGAATTCCGTCAGGCGTCCGGCGTATTGTTCGAATATGAACGCGCCGGCAAGCTGGCGCGGTATGGAGAGCTCCGTCACAAGCCGGACAGGGGGGCGCAGGCGGAAGCCGAATACCAGCGCCTCGATTCAGCCCGGCGCCGTTTCGTCCATGTCTTCCACAAGATGAAGCGCCTGCACGATGGCGGGGCGGTGGACCTCTTCACTGTGCGCACCGTATTCTCGCCAGACCTTGTCTGGACGCTGCTTCTGATCGATGAGCCGATGGAAGAAGCGATCCGCGCAAACTATAACCACGATACCTTTGTCTTCTTCCAGGGCCTGTATGAGCCCGAAGACATACTGGGCCAGTGGCCAAGAACGCCCGGCAACCCCCTGCCGGCCCGACTGAAAGGATCGGCCTTCGATCCACACCACGCAGAGACCTGATGACACAGACACGCTACAAACTCATCGCCTGGGACTTTGACGGCGTCCTGAATTCCAATGTCGAGAATGGCGTCTTCAAATGGATGACAACGTTCGAGCAGGATACCGGCCTGCCCATCGACTCGCTGGCGACGTATCTCTTCTCCGGCCGCTTCCAGAAGGCCATGGTCGGGGAAGCCGACCTGCATGAACTGGTGGGCGACTGGGCCGCCGGACATGGCGTGCCGCACCGCGCCGGTGAGGTGATCGATTACTGGTTCGACAAGGACCACATCCCCGACAGGCAGACCCTCGATATCGTGCAGCGGGCGCGCCGCGCCGGCATCACCAATGTCATCGCGACGAATAATGAGGTCTACCGCGCCGACTGGATCGAGGAGATGGGCTTTGGCGAGCACATGCATACGGTCTTCGCCGCAGGCCGTATGCGCCTTGCCAAGCCGGACCTCGCCTATTTTGCCCATATAGAGGACGCGCTGGGCCATGGCGGCCGCGATGTCATCCTGGTCGACGACATGGAAGAGAATGTCGAGGCGGCGCGCCAGCATGGCTGGGACGCGTTTCACTTCGTGCCCGGCTGCCATGACGCGCTGATCAGACAGCTCGGCCTTGGGTGAGCGCGCGGCTCAACCCGGCCGTCAGCTTTCATCGTCATCGGTGACCGGCAGGTAGCGCTCGACCCATTTGAACAGGACCATGATGACCAGCGCCAGCAGGGTCACGAGCGCGGCAATGCCGATGAAGCCTGCCCCGCAGGCAAGCCCGATGGCACCTGCGAGCCACATACCTGCGCCCGTCGTCAGCCCCTCAAGCCGGCCGCTATGGCGGATGATGGCGCCCGCTGCGATGAAGGCGACCCCGGCAGTGACGGCCTCGACGATGCGCAACGGGTCGGGCCGGATGCTGGATTGATCCTCGGCCGTCTCCACCAGGAAGCTGACCTCCAGCGCAATGATGGTGAAGAGGCAGGCGGCGAGCGAGACCAGCATGAAGGTGCGAAGGCCCGCCGGCCGGTCGCGGATTTCCCGCTCCAGCCCCAAGAGGGCACCAAACAGACAGGCCAGCCCGATGCGCAGGAGCAGCTGCAGCGTTCCGATTTCGGTGCCGAAGAATGCGTCGAGTGCGTCCATGGCAATAAAAACGTGGGGGCGCGTTGCCCTGTTCCCACCGGGCGCTGACAGCCCGCCCCTGACATTCCGCGCGCGATCGACTATGTAGCGCGCTTCACAATGACTGTTTCTGCTGCGGGCCTTGAACCCGCTGGAGGATGAGATGACTGACCTTATGAGCGCCCCAGCGGGCGAGCTCAATTCGCTTGGCTTTGCAAAGCCCCCATCTGAAACCCGTGTCGTGGCCGCCATGTCGGGCGGGGTCGACAGCTCTGTCGTCGCCGCCATGCTGGCCGATGAGGGCTATGACGTGGTCGGGATCACGCTGCAGCTCTATGATCACGGCGCCGCCATCGAGAAGAAGGGCGCCTGCTGCGCGGGCCAGGACATCCATGATGCGCGCAATGTCGCCGATCAGGTGGGCATCCCGCACTATGTCCTCGACTATGAGAGCCGCTTCAAGGAACAGGTGATGGAGGATTTTGCCGACACCTATATGGCCGGCTCCACACCTATCCCGTGTATCCGCTGTAACCAGACCGTGAAGTTCAAGGATCTGCTCGCCACCGCGAAGGAGCTTGGCGCCGACTGTCTGGCGACGGGGCACTATATCCAGCGATCCGATGGGCCGAACGGCGCGGAGCTTCACCGCGCCGAGGACGCCTCACGCGACCAGTCCTATTTCCTGTTCGCGACGACGCGCGAGCAGCTGGACTATCTGCGCTTTCCGCTGGGCGGCCTGCCGAAGACGCGGGTGCGCGAGCTGGCGGAGAAATATAATCTGCCGGTCGCGGCCAAGCCGGACAGTCAGGATATCTGCTTCGTGCCCAGCGGCTCCTATGCCGATGTGGTCAAGAAGCTGCGGCCTGCAGCGGGGCGCGGCGGCGAGATCGTCCACCTCGATGGCCGGGTACTGGGTGAGCATAATGGCGTCATCCACTACACGATCGGTCAGCGCCGCGGCCTTGGGGTCGCGACGGGTGAGCCGCTTTTCGTGGTGAAGATCGATGCGGCCGCGCGCCGGGTCATTGTCGGCCCGCGTGAGGCGCTGCTGACGGCTGGTCTTACAATGGAAGAGCTGAACTGGCTGGGCGATGGCAGCCTGGAGGACGCTTGCGACAAGGGCCTGCCTGTCCTCGCCCGCGTGCGCTCCACCCGTGAGCCGCTGCCGGCCCGCCTAGGCTGGGATGGAAACGGCCCCGCCGTCTTCTTCGACATCCCCGAAGAGGGCGTCGCGAAGGGTCAGGCATGCGTCCTGTACGATTTTTCATCAAAAAGTCGCGTCCTCGGCGGTGGCTTCATCGCGTCCACAATCGCGGCAGATGAACGTTTGAGCGCCTAAAAATAAAGGAAGGTGTGCGGTTTCAGGACACCTGACCCATGAGGGGACAGATTTGCGAAGCCTTGCTTAACGGTGCCTGCGAGAAAGCGTCGAATTTTCATGAAAACTGACCGGCCTTGCTGAAAAGTGATTTAATCCACCAGCGCTAGAGCCATTGAACGGACGCAAAACGCGTCCCGGATTTATAACCGCTAAGAAATGGTGGATCTCATGGCGCAGCAAGAAGCTAGAACTCTGAGTATCAAGGGCCCGGATGGCCAGGTCATGACCCGGGAGGACCTCCCGCCCCCAGGCATTCGTCGCTGGGTGACCCGCAGGAAAGCCGAAGTCGTAGCGGCCGTTCGCGGCGGCCTTCTGTCCAAGAGCGAAGCCTGCGAACGCTATGCCCTTTCGGAAGAAGAGCTGGCCGGCTGGTCACGTCTCTATGACGAATACGGCACCAAGGGTCTGCGCACGACGCGCATCCAGCAGTACCGCACCAATTAGGTTCTGGCACTCCATCATCACCTGACCGGCCTTTGATACGTTAAAGCGCCGTTTACGCTGACGGGCCTAGCTTCACGGGAGCATTTTCCCGAGGGGCCGGCCCATGTCAGCTAAAAGGTCAATCATGCCAGGAGGCACGCGGCTGGCAGCGCTTATCGCGCTCGCCATAACCGCGTGCCTTTTCGCATGGCGCGCCAACACGCTGCTGACCGATGGCGCCCCGGCCCCAGACGCGCAGACCTTCCAGCAGCGCCAGCTGACCAGTCTGCTCGAGCCGCTCTTCGGCACCGGCAATGTCCGCGTTGCCAGCCATACCGGCCGCGATGGCAACCGCCAGTTCCTGGTCATGATCAATAGCGAGGCGCAGGGCATTCCGGTGGACCGGCCGGTCTTTGAGCGCGTGGTCACCATCCTGGAATCCAGCGCAGGCTATGACCGCGCCGCCGACAGTCTTCACGTCCAGCCTTTCGCTTTTGCGCCCGGCACTGCCGGGGGCTTTCGGACCATTGAGCTTTATGAGCTGGGGGCGCTTGGCCTGATCGGCTTGCTGCTCGCCTTCCTGATACTGATGCCGCCTGGCCGTCAGGAGAAGGCCGCCCCGGCTGCCGCGACCGCACCGCGCAAGCCCGATCAGCCGGAGATCCAGCCGGCCAGCCAGGTCATGCGCTCAGCGCCGCAACCCGGCACGCCGGCAAATGAGGATGAGTTCGCGCTCGCCCGCAATGCCGCGGCCCGCGACCCGAAGGCGGCGGCCCGCCTCGTTCGCCAGTGGCTGTCGAAGGATGATGAGGCCCGGTCATGAGCCTGCCCGCCCTTCAGATGGACGAGAGCCCCTCCCCGCAAACCGGTGTTGCCCGCGCCGCGCGCCTCATGCGCCTGCTCGGCCCCGCCGCTGCCGGCGTCTGGAATGAGCTTTCAGCGGGAGAAACAGCCCATCTGCGCCGCGCCATGACGGCCGGAGAACTCCAGCCGACGGACGAGGATGCCGCGCTTTTCATCAGTGAGCTGGAAAGGCCTGAGCCTTATGCGCCGCCCGAAGAGCAGAGCGTCTGGCAACGGCTGAGCGATTGCGAGCCGGACGCCATTGCCGCTTCGATTGCGCCCGAGCATCCACAGACCATTGCGCTCATCCTGTCGCGCATGAATGCGGCACATGCCGCCCTGACCGTGCGCGCCTTGCCGCGCGATATTGCCGTCTCCGCCCTGCGCCGCCTGCTTCATGCCGGCCGGCCGGACAGCGAGAGCCTCGCCCTGATCGAGAATGCGCTGGGCCGGCAGATCGATGCGGGCCTCTCAGGCCCCGCCAGCGAGGGCCCGCGAAAGATTGCGAGTATATTCGACCGGCTCGGCGCAGGTCTTGAAAAGCCCATGCTGTCGTCTCTTGAGGAAAGCGACCCCGGCGCGGGCGAGCGTATTCGCGCGCTCATGTTCACCTTTGACGATCTTGCCTCGATGGATGCGGCGGCAATGCAGACCATCCTGTCACAGACGGACCGGGCGACACTCGCCACAGCGCTGAAAGGCGCAAGCAAGCCTGTTCTTGATATCTTTCTGCGCAATGTTACCCGCCGCGCCGGTGAGCTGCTTGTCTCAGAGATCGAGGCGATGGGGCCGGTTCGCCGCTCCCGGGTCGAGGCGGCGCGCGCAGAGATTACCGACATTGCCCGCCACCTTGCGCGCAAGGGCGAAATCCTCACGCATGACGACATTGAGGACGAGCTGATCGAATGAGCGAGACCCGGGTCACCTCTGTTACACCGTTCGAATTCCGGAGCGATTTTGCCGCTCCGGCCCCTGCGCCCGCCGGACCGGAGAAGATCAGCCTCAGCATTCAGGAGCTTGCCGCCCTCCTCGACGATACGCGCCAGAGCACGCTGCGTATGGTGCGCGACCGCGAGGCGAAGGCCCGCAACGAGTCCATGGAGCGTTCTTCAGACGCGCTTCGCGTGGCATTGCTGCAAATCGTCGAACTGGCCAACGCCCTTGAAAAGGCACCGATTTCCGAAGCGATGCGCGAAGACGCAAAAGCCCGTGTGCGGAAGATCGCGGCAGAACTGATTGACGGCCAGGGCAATCTCTTCCAAGGGTGATTCTGGTCGCGCAAATGACGCGTGACGCCCCGCGGTAACGTCTGCGAAACCATTTCACCCAAACCTGATTCGACGAATCGGAGGAGCACCATGCCAAACGGCCGCACACCGGAGTCGGGTCTGCTTGACGTCCCTGTGCGCGTGGATGTCGTGCTCGGCGAAGCCCGAATCCCCATCGAGCAATTGATGAACATGTCGGGCGGCGAAATCGTCGCGCTGGAAAAATCAACCACCGAACCTGTGGACATCTATGTATCTGACAGGCTCATGGCGCGGGGACGGCTGATCGTGTCGAACGGACAGCTCGGGGTTAAACTCTCTGAAATCATTGATGAAAAGCGAGCTGCCTAGCGTCAAACCGGGCTGTGTTCGTTGCTTGTTCGAATTTCCGGCGCCCTCAAAACGCTGGGGATAACCCATCCTTCCCTAACAATTCGACAGAATTCGTTAACCTTTGTCGCCGACAACTGGACTCCAGAATGGAGTGATTTGCTCATGCGCATGAAAATGTTCGCAGCCGAGAGTCTGGAAGCGGCAAAGGCCATGATCTTTGCCGAAATGGGCGAGGATGCGATTATCCTGTCGGAGCGCGAAGTTCCTGGCGGCGTTGAAGTCCGTGCTGCGACCGACAAGCTTGGCGGCGGCATGGTGCCGAGCGAGCCGCGCTTTGTCACGCGCCTCAACCGGACCAATGGCGCCCCGCGCCCGCAGGAAAACCCGCTGCGCAACCGCGTGCGCGACGCCCTGACCTGGCATGGCGCGCCGCTGCGCTTTGCCGAACGTGTCGCCGATGCCGGTATTCCGGTCTGCGCGAAGAGCTCAGACCCGACCGATATCATGGCCGCTGGCCTCGATGCGATGATTAGCTGCGACCCCATCGCCGCGCGCCCGCGCCGGGACATCCTGCTGGTCGGCCCGCCTGGACATGGACGCACCGCCACCGCCGCAAAGCTGACGCGCCGCGCCGCCGTCGCCGACACGCGCATCCTGCCGGTCGCGGCCGATCTCGACGCCACAGCCGGCGGCGCACAGCTTGCCGCCTATCTGGAACTGGAACAGGACCAGATCCGCGTGGCACGCACCCCCGATGACCTGTTCAACATGCTGCGCACCGCCCGCGAAGATGGCGAGCGCTGCGTGATCGACCTTCCCGCCATCGTTCCTTTCGACCAGGAGGACATGGCGAGCCTCAAGGACCTCATTGCGGTCATTGATGCAGAACCGGTTCTGGTCATCTCGGCAGAAGGCCACCCGGAAGACCTCGCCGATGCCGCACGCGCTTTTGCCGATGCCGGTGTAAAGCGCGCCATCATATCCAAGCTGGATGTTACGCGCCGGCGCGGCGGTGTTGTCGCCGCGCTTGCCAGCGCGGGCATATCCTTCGCCCATCTGGGCGTCACACCGTTTATCGGCGGCGGGCTCGTGCCTGCCACACCGGCCCGGCTATCAAAAATACTGCTGGAAGAAGCTTCAGTAGATTTCGCACTAAGAGGAGCTGCATGAGATGAGCTTCATGCTTCCAAAATCGATGGACAGACCGAAGTCGCCGCAAGGCAAGTCCCATCACAGGCGGGTTGAACCTGGCGACATCATCGCGGTGGCGTCTGGCAAGGGCGGGGTCGGCAAGACCTTCATGTCCATAACCCTCGCCAGTGCCTTCGCCCAGCAGGGGCAGAAAACCCTGCTTGTCGATGGTGACCTTGGTCTCGCAAACGTAGACGTCCAGCTCGGCATCGAGCCGGCGACCGACATCGCCGCGGTGATCGCCGGCTGGGTCGAGCTTGAGGACGCCGTAACCCCGGTCGATGGCGGTGCCACCAGTGGCGGCTTCGATGTGCTGCCCGGCCGTTCCGGCTCTGGCGCCCTGGCAGAGCTGTCGACCGAAGAGGTGTCCCGCCTCTCGGCCGGTCTCACCACGCTGTCGCTGCAATATGACAAGGTCATCCTCGACCTTGGCGCCGGTATCGAAGCCAATTGCATGCGTCTTGCCCGCGCCGCCGACAAGGCCCTCATCGTCATCACCGACGATCCGTCCTCGATGACCGATGGCTATGCCTTCATGAAAGTCCTTCGCGGCTATGCCCCCGATGTCGAGCAGCATGTGGCGATCAATCAGGCGCCGAACCGCGCCACGGGTCAGCAGACCTATGAAGCCATCGCCATGGCCTGCAAGAAATTCCAGGGCTACCGTCCGCCGCTCGCCGGGATCGTCCATCGCGACGAAAAGGTCCGCGAGGCGGTGCGCTGCCAGCGCACGCTGATCTCGACAGATCCGACCGCGCAGCCGGTGCAGGATGCCATCGCCATCGCGCAGAGTTTCATCGGCCGCTCAGCGGGCCGGCGGGTTCACTATTAAGAGGTATGAACAGAACGGCCGCTTTTGTTATCCACGTTAAACACTTGGTAATTATCGGCCCATAGATTCACATTGGTTAACGGGGCGGCTACGGTGTCGCTAGACTGATTCGGGAGAGACACATGAGAGTTCTTCTAATTGAAGACGACAGTTCCGTCGCCCGCAGCATAGAGCTGATGCTGAAAGCTGCCGGGTTCAACATCTACACCACCGACCTCGGTGAAGAGGGCGTAGACCTCGGCAAGGTGTATGAATACGACATCATCGTTCTCGACCTCGATCTGCCGGACATCTCTGGCTATGACGTCCTGAAACAGCTTCGCATGGCCCGTATCAATACGCCGGTCCTGATCCTGTCGGGCAATCCCGACATCGAAGCCAAGGTCAAGACACTCGGCTATGGCGCCGACGACTATCTGACCAAGCCGTTCAACAGGGATGAGCTGATCGCCCGTATCACCGCGATCGTGCGCCGCTCCAAGGGCCACGCCGAAAGCGTCATCCGCACCGGCGAGATCGTCGTCAATCTCGACTCCAAGACGGTTGAGGTCGAAGGCGACCGCGTGCACCTGACCGGCAAGGAATACCAGATGTTCGAGCTGCTCTCGCTTCGCAAGGGCGTGACGCTCACCAAGGAAATGTTCCTCAACCACCTTTATGGCGGCATGGACGAGCCGGAACTGAAGATCATCGACGTCTTCATCTGCAAGCTCCGCAAGAAGCTCGCCAAGGCGACGGCCACGGCCGACAATCCGGGCGGTGAGCACTATATCGAAACGGTCTGGGGGCGCGGCTATGTCCTGCGCGACCCGAAGAAGAAAGAAGACGCGATCGCCGCCTGATCCGTCCTTTCAGACCGAACAGTCAAAAAACCCCGGCCTATGCGCCGGGGTTTTTCTTTTGGGGCTGCCGCTGCCCTGCCCTAGCCGAGATCATCGAGGGAGAAAGGGTACTGGCGCGACTCACGCTGGATGCTGATCCAGTGATCGGTGGTGAAGGCGTCGACCGCCCAGCGGCCATTGAACCGGCCAATGCCGGAATTCTTCTCACCGCCAAACGGGCTGAAGGGGGAATCGTTGACCGGCTGGTCGTTCACATGGGTCATGCCGGCCTCAACCTTTTTGGCGAAGGCAACGCCGCGCTCAATGTCGCGCGTGAAGACGGCACTTGAGAGGCCGTACTCGGTCTTGTTGGCAAGGCGCAGGGCGTCTTCTTCACCCTTCGCCCGGATGATCGGGGCGACCGGGCCGAAAATCTCATTGGTGCAGAGACAGGAATCCTCGGCAACATCGACGAAGACGTGCGGCGGGATGACGAGGCCATCCCGGTCGCCGCCAAGACGGCAGTCGGCACCTTCATCCTTTGCTTTCTGGATAAGCTCCATGACGCCGTCGGCCTGGTCTTCATTGACCAGCGGACCGACAAATGTGTCGGGCTTCGATGGATCGCCGACCTTCAGTTCCCTTGCCCGCTCCACGAACTTGTCGACAAAGGCGTCAAAGACGCTGTCATCGACGATGATGCGGTTGATCGCCATGCAGATCTGTCCGGCATGCATGAACTTGCCCCAGAGGGCCGCATCGACGGCATTATCGATATCGGCGTCATCCAGGACAACAATGGGTCCATTGCCACCAAGCTCAAGCTCCAGCTGTTTCAGGATCGGGGATTTGGAGACCGTCTCCGCAATACCCCGCCCGACTGGCGTGGAGCCGGTGAAAGAAACGAGACGCGGGATTTCGTGCTCGATGAGGGCTGTGCCAATGTCGGAGCCACCGCCCGGCAGGACACTCACGAGGCCTTGCGGCAGACCGGCCTCCTCCACCAGCTTGGCAAAGATCGTCCCGCCCGTAACGATGGAGTCGCTCGCAGGCTTCAGCACGACGCCATTGCCGACAGCCAGCGCGGGCGCCAGCGTGCGCGCAGTCAGCTGAAGCGGGAAATTCCAGGGACTGATAAGAGCGACGACACCGACGGGCTGGCGGTAGGAGCGCGATTCCTTGCCCGGCATGTCTTCCGGCAGGATACGCCCCTCCACCATGAACGGCAGAACGGCCGCCTCGCGCAGGACGCCCAGCACCAGCTGCACTTCCAGCGCGGCCTTGACCTGCGTGCCGCCGATCTCGCGGGTAATCCATCCCATCACTTCCTCGCGGCGCGCTTCCAGACAGTCAGCCATCGCCGACATCTTGGCCGCGCGGGCAGACGGGGCGAGCGCGGCCCAGTCGGCCTGCGCTTTCTTGGCTGCCTTGCAAGCCTCATCGACATCGCTGGCCGTCGCGGCCTTCATCTCGAAGACCGTCTCGCCATTATAGGGATTGGTGTTCTTGAGCGTCTTTCCGGTGCCCTCGCGCCATTTTCCGGCGAGGAAGATCTGGTCGAGATTGGTATAGGCGTCTGGCATGGAAAGCTCCTGTCGAATGATCAACAGAGTCAATTCATGAGCGCCGGACCGCGTTCCGCAGGTGCGACAGGGTGCACCGGGCTGAAAAGCCTCAGGCCTCGACCACGCTGCGCAAGCTGGCAAGAAACTGTCTCACATCCGCCTCGGCTGCGCTCAACGCGAAGTCAGCAAGGGCGGTCTCGCTCCAGCCATCCGGCGGGTTGAGCGCGCTCGTCAGCCGGTCAAGCTCTCCCCGCTGCGCCTCATCCAGCGGGAGCTTACCGGCTTCGCGCAACAGGAGCAGAAGCTCATGAATGCGCCGCATGCGGTGAAAGGCAGGGCCAAGGCGGGAAAGAAGCGAGAGGTCTTCGCGCCAGTCGGCCCCCTCAAACACCTCCTGCACCACGCGCTGACCCGCGCCATGGCAATCGAAGGCCACGCAACCGGAGAACCCCTTCTCCTCCAGCCGGTCGTGAATGCGGCAGCCATGGCAGGCATTGAGGTTTTGGCAGGGCTCACCGCCGGCCTTGTCGAAGCCGAAGGATGCCGACTTGTCGAAGGGCAGCAGCACGCAGCAGAGGGCGGCGCACTGGCTGCAATCGGCGTCCAGCGACGGCTTGCTCACTCGCCTTCCCCGCCATCGCCGCCGTCGGCGTCAACTGCGCGCCCGCTCGGTTGTGGGCCCTTTGTCGACTTGCCACGGCCTTTTGCAGAGCCCTTCACGCTGCGGCTGCGGTTCTTTGACGGCACGCTGGCCTCGTCGCTCGCATCCTCGTCCTCATCCCCCTCACCGGGCGGGCTGAATGTCTCCGGCGCGAAGCCGTCGGGCAGCTTCTCGAAATAGAGCGAGCGGCTGGGGAAAGCGAAGCCTGCCTCATGTTCCTCGACCGTCTTCTTGATAAAGAAGGCCAGCTGCTCCTTGATGGCGAGCCATTCGCCCCAGGTCGTCGTCTTGGTGAAGCAGTAGACCATGAGATTGACGGCTGAGTCGCCGAACTCATCGACATGGACAAAGGTCGACACGTCAGAGGCAGGGGCGAAGTCGTCCGTCTTCTCGATATAGTCTGCAATCGCGCCGCGGATCTTGTTCAGCGTCTCACTGTCGGTGCGGTATTCCAGCCCGATCTTCCAGTAGATCCGGCGATGCGTCATGCGTGAGAAATTGACCAGCGGATTGTCGGCAAGCTTGGCATTCGGCACATAGACCGGCGCCTTGTCGAACCGGCGCACCGTGGTGGAGCGGAAGCCGACATCTTCCACCGTGCCTTCGACCACGCCGTCCACAAATACCCAGTCGCCCTTGGCAAGGCGCTGTTCGGCAATGATCGTCATCCCCGCGATGAGGTTCTTGAAAAGGTCCTGGGCGCCCAGCGCCACAGCGACCGACAGCAGGGACAGCGAGGCGAGGAACGGGATCACCGGAATGCCCCAGACATTCAGGATCGCCGCGCCGCCGACAAAGACGATGACGCCCTGCAGGATACGCGTCACCCAGCCGATAAACGTGTCGCCCAACACCTGCTGGACCCGTCCAGCCAGCTGAAGCAGGGGTTTCACGACGCGGTAGAGCGCCCAGAAGATCGCAAAGATGATGACCGACTGGGTCAGCGAGATGAAGAATGTATCGACGTCGCCCTCAGCGCCCATGGCCTGGGCCGCGAAATAGATACCGGCCGCGACCGGCAGCAGCGAAATGGGGGCCTTCAGCGCCTCAACCAGGCGGTCATCGAACTCAGTCTCGGTCTCGCCCGCCAGCCTTCCAAGGGTGGCCACGATGAATTTCGCGATCAGGCCGCGCGCGAAAAAGGCGACCAGAAGGATAACAATCGCCAGCACGCCCCGCCCGACCGGCTGTCCGAGAAAGCCGGTGCTGAGAACGCTTTCCACTTGTGTCCAGAACCCTTGGAGGGATTGGACAATACCAAGATCCTGAAGCTCTTCCATCTGTGCTTCCTCTTTTCAGCCGGGGCAATGCCCGCGCCTGTCTCTTCATAGCAAAACGCCCCGCAAGGGTGTTGCGGGGCGCTTCAGTGTCAGATGAGGGTGGGTCTAGGCCGACTTGCGGTCGTCGTCCACCTCTTCAAAGTCTGCATCGACGACATCATCGTCGCTGGACTGTGCGTCAGCCTTTGCATCGGTCTCGGCAGCCTCTTCCTGCTGGCTGGCATAGATTGCCTCGCCCAGCTTCATGGCGGCTGTCATCAGGGCCTGGTGCTTGGCCTGGATGTCTTCGAGATTGTCGCCTTCGGCAGCTTTCTTCAGCTCTTCGGACGCTTTCTCGATTTCGGCCTTCACCTCGGTCCCGACCTTGTCGCCATGCTCGGAGAGCTGCTTCTCGGTCTGGTGCACGAGGGCTTCGGCGCCGTTCTTGGCTTCGACGAGTTCGCGGCGCTTCTTGTCGGCCTCCGCATTGGACTCGGCGTCCTTCATCATCGTGTTGATCTCGTCCTCGGACAGACCGCCATTCGCCTGAATGGTGATCTTCTGCTCCTTGTTGGTCGCCTTGTCCTTGGCCGAGACGTTCACGATGCCGTTGGCGTCGATGTCGAACGTCACCTCGATCTGCGGGACGCCGCGCGGGGCAGCCGGAATGCCTTCGAGATTGAACTGGCCGAGGATCTTGTTGTCGGCGGCCATTTCACGCTCGCCCTGGAAGACGCGGATGGTCACGGCCGGCTGATTGTCCTCAGCGGTCGAGAAGGTCTGCGACTTCTTGGTCGGGATCGTGGTGTTGCGGTCGATGAGACGGGTGAAGACACCGCCCAGCGTTTCGATACCGAGCGACAGCGGGGTCACGTCGAGAAGGACAACATCCTTCACGTCGCCCTGCAGCACGCCGCCCTGGATCGCTGCGCCGATGGCAACGACTTCATCCGGGTTCACACCCTTGTGCGGCTCCTTGCCGAAGAAGTCCTTCACGGCAGCCTGCACGGCCGGCATGCGGGTCATACCGCCGACGAGAACGACATCATCGATCTCGGAGGTGGACTTGCCGGCATCGGCCAGCGCCTTCTTGCACGGCTCGATGGTGCGCTTGACGAGGTCTTCGACAAGGCTCTCGAACTTGGCGCGGGTCAGCTTGATGTTGAGGTGTTTCGGGCCCGACTGGTCAGCCGTGATGAAAGGCAGGTTCACTTCGTACTGCGTGGCAGCCGAAAGCTCCTTCTTGGCCTTCTCGGCTTCTTCCTTCAGGCGCTGGAGGGCCAGCTTGTCCTTGGAAAGGTCGATGCCCTGGTCCTTCTTGAACTCGGAGACGAGGTGATCAACGATCCGCAGGTCAAAGTCCTCACCGCCGAGGAAGGTGTCGCCATTGGTCGACAGCACTTCGAAGACACCGTCACCGATCTCGAGCAGCGAGACGTCGAACGTACCACCGCCAAGGTCATAGACGGCAATCGTCTTGTTGGCATCCTTGTCGAGACCATAGGCCAGCGCAGCAGCCGTCGGCTCGTTGATGATGCGCAGGACTTCAAGGCCAGCGATCTTGCCGGCATCCTTGGTGGCCTGACGCTGGGCGTCGTTGAAGTAGGCCGGAACCGTGATGACGGCCTGCTCGACCGTTTCACCGAGATAGTTCTCAGCCGTTTCCTTCATCTTGGTCAGGATGAAGGCGGAGATTTCCTGCGGCGCGTATTCCTTGTCGCGGCCTTTGACCCAGGCATCGCCATTCTTGCCTTTGACGATCTCGAAGGGCGAGATTTCCTTGTCCTTCTGCGCAGTCGGGTCGTCGAACTGACGGCCGATCAGGCGCTTGATCGCATAGAAGGTGAAATCCGGGTTGGTGACGGCCTGACGGCGCGCCGGCATACCGATGAGGCGTTCGCCGCCTTCGGTGAAGGCAACCACGGACGGGGTCGTGCGGGCGCCTTCTGCGTTTTCGATGACCTTGGCTTCCTTGCCATCCATGACGGCAACACAGCTATTGGTGGTGCCGAGGTCGATACCGATAATCTTTCCCATTTTATACTCTCTCTTCTTTCAGCCGCCGCCGTCTCGTTTTCTTGGCCTGTCGAGGCAGCGCCCCGAAACAGCGGCTCTACGGGTTGAGATTTGCGCCCGCCACAATAGCGAACGCGTCCTACCGCTGCGATATGGGAAGGCCTTTCGCAGGCTCAAGAGGGCGGATCACATTTGAGTGAAGCTGTCACCCCATGCCATAGATAAATTCTATGCATTTGCGGGTAACTATTCATTTGAAGGGAGGCATGGGCAACTTACCTCATTCGCCATGCTCAAACCGCTCAAGCGCCTGCCCCGCCCCCTCATCAAGACGATGACCTACAGTCTCATGCACCTGACGGTCGCCGTCAGTGTTGCCTATGCGCTGACGGGCAATCTCGCCGTGGCGCTCGGCATCGGTCTGATTGAACCGTTCGTGCAGACATTTGCCTATTCGCTGCATGAGCGGGCGTGGGCGAAAGCGGGTAAAACACGCCCCACAAATGGGCCGCAGAGCCAACCGGTATGGTAGAGCTGGCCTGCGTCTCTGGTCTTCCTGTTTCTGCATCCCACATCCGCAGGGAGCAGGACCAGGAGAATATCCAATGAAATATACCACGCTCGGCCGCACCGGCCTCATCGTCTCGAAACTCTGTCTCGGCACCATGACCTTTGGCGGCAATGGCGGTATCTGGAAATATATCGGCAAGCAGCAGCAGGACGAAGCCGACGAGATGGTCCGCACGGCCTTCGATGCCGGCATCAACTTCTTCGACACGGCCAATGTCTATTCGGCCGGCCAGTCGGAAAAGCTGCTCGGTCAGGCGATCCGCAACACGGGCCTTCCACGCGATGAGATCGTGGTGGCGACAAAGGTTTTCGGCCGTGTCTCCACCCTTGTGGGAGAGGATGCCTCCGCCGCCGAAAAGGCAGAGGCCGAACGCCGCGAGACCGAGGCACGCAATATCAGCGGCCTCTCGCGCAAACACATCATGGACAGCGTCGAGAAGAGCCTGGAGCGGCTGCAGCTCGACTATATCGACCTCTATCAGGTCCACGGCACCGATCCGCTGACACCGATCGAGGAAACGGTCGAAGCCCTCGACCTGCTCGTGCGCCACAACAAGGTGCGCTATGTCGGCCTCTGCAACATGCCGGCCTGGCTGATCATGAAGGCACTGGCCTATGCCCGCGAAAAGGGTCTGCACCGGTTTGAGAGTGCGCAGATGTACTATTCCCTTGCGGGGCGTGACCTCGAACGCGAGGTCGTGCCGCTCGCAAAGGATCAGGACCTTGCCATCCTTCCCTGGAGCCCGCTCGCCGGCGGCTTCCTGTCAGGCAAGTTCACACGCGACAGCGACGGGCCGAATGATGCGCGCCGCACCGTTTTCGACTTCCCGCCCGTGGACAAGGAGAAGGGCTTCGACATCGTCGATGTCATGCGGGAAATTGCGGACGCGAAATCGGTGAGCGTGCCACAGGTCGCCCTTGGCTGGCTGCTGCACCAGCCGCATGTGACCAGCGTGATCGTCGGCGCGAGCAAGGTCTCGCAACTGAAGGACAATCTCGGCGCGGTCGATATCGAGCTTTCAGAAGACGAGCTTGCCCGGCTGAACGAGGTCTCTGCCCTCAAGGCTGAATATCCAGGCTGGATGCTGGAGCGCCAGCAGGCCGACAGGCTGGATCAGATCGACTAGGAGAAGGCGGCGCCCTTCCTCCTCGTCCGAGGACCCGATAGGGCACCGCGCGGAACCATATCGTCTGTCTGTCCCTTCCATTGCGTGCAGGACACGTCATGGAAGGGACAGAACACCAATGGGCAAGGACGCTTCGATGCGACAGCTAATGGCCGGCCTCGCCGGGCTGACGCTGATGGCTGCATGCCAACCGGCAGACACAGAAGAATCGGTCGGGACGGGTCCCGAGAGCAGCGCGCCCGCGTCAGATGAAGCGCCCGCCGCCAGCGAAGTCTATGGCGATCCGCCTCATGGCACACGTGAAGCCCTGCCCCGCACCGTCATTGAAGGCCCAGACTTCACGCTGACCGAGCTCTGGCAGCTTGATGGCTTCGATGACCCGCAGGGCGTCCTGCACCTGCCCGATGGCAGCTATCTCATTGCCAATTCCGGCGGCGGGCGCGACGAGATCGATGCCGATGGCTGGATATCGAAAGTGTCGGCGGGCGGAGAAATGCTGTCCGAACGGTTCGCTGTCGGCATGACCGCGCCGGGCGGCATGGTCCTCGACAGAGGCGTTATCTATGTCGCCGATGGCGATACGATCCACATGGTCGACCCGGATAATGGCATCCTTATGCGCTCCATCGCGGTCCCGGGTGCCGACCGGCTGAGCGACATCACAGCGCTGAATGCGAGCCTCTATGCCGTGGATGGCAGCGACGGCACGCTCTACCAGATCGCGGGCGCCGATGTGGCTGAATGGGTGCAGGACGAACGGCTCACAGGCGCGCGGTCGCTTCTCGCCGATCAGGATGGCCTGCTCGTCCCCGCCGGGGCATCGGGCTCTGTCTACCGGGTAGATGAGGCCAAAAGGGTGAGCGAAACGATGAGCGGACTGACCGGCGTAAACGCTGTCGCGCCGCTAGAGGCAGGCTATCTCGCCACCGCCGCGCCGGGCCGGATTGTCGCGATTTCCGGGGACGGCACACACGAAACCCTGCTGGATACCGAAGAGAACGGCATCCTGCAGGCGGGTATTCATGTGTTTGGCGACACGGTGGTGACGCTGAACCCGCTGCCCGGCACTGTGAAGGCCTGGCAGATCGGGCCCGCTAACGCTGGTGCCTCCGACGACTAGAGCCTAGTTTGCCTGACCCGCGCTCACCGCCACCATGGCTGCGCGCAGGGTGCGCTCGCCGATCTTCCAGCCGGACTGGAAGGTCTGGGCGATGGTGCCGGAGGGGTGGTCTGACGGGATCTGGCTGACCGCTTCATGCTTGTTCGGGTCAAAGGCAGCGCCCGGCTCTGCATCGATGGCGGTGACGCCATGCTTGGCGAGCTTGGCGTGCAGCTCCTTCTGCGTCATCTCGATCCCGCCCAGCAGGTTCTGGCCTGCCTCGGTCAGGATTTCGCGCTCTTCATCGGGCAGCGCCGCCAGCGCGCGGGCGAGATTGTCCGAGACGCTGAGAAGGTCGCCTGCGAACTTCTCCACCGCATAGGTACGCGCATCAGCGATTTCCTTCTGGGAGCGTTTGCGGACGTTTTCCATCTCGGCATGGGCGCGCAGGACCTGATCCTTCAGCGCTTTGACCTCGCCTTCCAGCTCCGCAATACGCGTTGCCTCATCCGGCTCGTTATTCTCGGCGACTGCGGCTTCTTCCAGCGCTTCGGACTCTGCAGAGCCGGCATCGAGATGTTCCGTATCGACCGCTTCTGGGGGACGCTTCTGATCTTCGCTCATATTCGCTTCCGTTTGCTCTTCACTTCTGGCGCTCGCCGAGGATCTGGCTGACCATACGGGCTGTATAGTCGACCATGGGGATAACACGCGCATAATTCAGCCGTGTTGGCCCGATCACGCCGAGGGCGCCAATAACCTGTCTTGAGGCGTTCATATAGGGGGCCACAATCAGGCTTGAACCCGATAACGGAAAAAGCCTGTTTTCAGCCCCGATGAAAAGGCGCACGCCCTCCGCCTCCCGCGTGGAATCCAGCACATCCAGAAGGCCCTGCTGGCGGTCCAGAATATCGAAGAGCTGGCGCACCTGCTCCATATCCTCAGCCGCACGCGAGTCGGAGAGGAGGTTGGCGCGCCCATGCACGATCAGCGCGCGCTCCTCGCCGGGTACCTCACCCGCCCATTCGGCCAGCCCTTTCTCAACGAGGGACGTCGCGGCCGTATCGAGCTCGGCGCGCCGCTCCTTGATCTCCTCGCGGATGGCGGCGGACGCCTCGCGCAGGGTCCGCCCCTTCAGGCGCGCGGCGAGATAGTTGCCCGCCTCGATCAGTGTTGTGACCGGCAGGCCCTTCGGGATGGGGACGAGGCGGTTTTCGACCTCGCCCAGCTCATCGACCAGGATGCAGAGCGCCTCTCCCGTCGCCAGCGGGACGAATTCGACATGACGGACCGGCCGCTCTCTTGTGGGCGAGGAGACAAGCCCTGCCCCGCCCGCAAGACCGGAAAGGAGCGAGGAGGCTTCCTTCAGGACGCCCTGCAAGTCCCGGCCGCTGGCGCGCAGGCGTTCTTCAATCGCGCCGCGATCGCCCTCAATCGGTTCACCAATTTCAAGGAAACCATCGACGAACAGGCGAAGCCCGACATGGGTCGGCATACGCCCGGCAGAGATATGGGGACTGTCCAGCAGGCCAAGCTCTGTGAGGTCTGACATGACATTCCGGATGGACGCCGGCGACAGGCCGATCCCGCTCTTTGACAGGGTGCGCGAGCCCACAGGCTCACCGGTCTGGAGATAGGTTTCCACCACTTCCCGGAAGATGGAGCGGGAGCGCTCGTCGAGGCTCTGCAGCAGACCGGCAGGTTTGAATGTCTCCGTCATGGGCGCGAGTTTCCAGCGTTTACAATCGCGAGTTTAATCCGTCGTTTTTCCCTTGGACACGGCGCGCAAATGGGTTTGTGTCACGCATATGTCTAGTGTGCCAGCGAAACTGTCGACCCCACAAGTGATTGCTTACGGCTCGGTCGGCATCCCGTTCGGCGCGGTCGGCCTGCCCATGGCCGTCTTCATCGCGCCTTTCTATGCAGAGCAGATGGGGCTCGGAACCGCCCTTGTCGGCGTGGTTTTCATGATCCTGCGTTTCTGGGATCTTTTCTCCGACCCTGTCATGGGCTGGCTGGTCGATACGCGGCCCTCACGGTTCGGCAAGATCCGGCACTGGCTAATCATGGCCGTGCCCATCCTGCTGCCTGCGGTCTACCTGCTCTACAACCCGATCGGCCCGCCGGTCTCGCCGCTCTTCCTCGGCATCATCCTCTTCATCTTCTATATCGGCACGACGATGATCACCACGCCCCACCAGGCCTGGGCGCCGTCCATCGCGCGGACCTATGATGAGCGCTCGCGCCTCTTCATGTGGCGGGAACTGTTCACCATCTCGACCATGCTGATCATGCTCGGCCTGCCGACCCTGCTGGCGCAGACCGGCGATGTGGACCGCAGCCACCAGATATCCATCATGGGGTGGATCCTTATCCTCGCCCTGCCGCTGACGGTTGGCGCGGCCTGCTGGCTGGTCCCCGACCCACAGCCCGACCCCGCCCAGCCAAAGGCGAGCTTTGCACCCAGCGCCATACTGGAGGCCTTGCGCCAGCAGACCCTCTGGCGGCTTCTGGCCACTGAAATCTTCATCGGGATTGCCATTGCGGGCACCGCCGGGACATTCCTCTTTGCCGCCCAGTGGGGCTTCGGCGTGATCAATCTCGCCCCGCTTATCCTGATGGCGCACTTCATCGCAGGCTTTGTCGCCATGCCGGTCTGGGTCTGGCTCTCCAAGCGCACCGAGAAGTATATCGCGATGCGCTATGTCTGCCTCTGGTCGGCGCTGACCTATATCGCTTACTTCCCGCTTGCGATGTTCGGCGGCGGGGCGCTGCTGCTGTTCATCGCCACGATCATCTCCGGTCTGGGCTATGGCACGCCTTTTATCCTCGTGCGCTCGATGATGGCCGACCTTGTGGAGGCCGAAGAGGTGCGCGGCGGTGCCAACCGGTCGGGGCTTTTCTATTCGCTGATGTCCGGCGCCTACAAGACAGGCGCGAGCTTTGCCATTGGCATCCCCTATATCCTGCTCGGCGTCCTTGTCGGCTTCAATCCGTCGGGCGCCAATTCATCCGGCACGGTGACCGGCCTCATGGTCGTCTTCGTCTCCGTCCCGGTCGTCTCCTACCTCCTCGCCGCGTTTCTCATCTGGCGCTATCCCATCACCCGTGCCTCGCAGCAGGAAACTGCTGAAGCCATCAACAGGGGTGGACAAGCCAATCTGGAATCGCTTCACCCCCCGGTGAAAGATGGAGATTTATAGATGACCGACCTTGTGCGCCCGTCCGGCCGCGCCGCTGACCAGCTGCGCGATATCGTGCTTGAAACCAATGTGACCCGCTATGCAGAAGGCTCGTGCATGGCGAAGTTCGGCCACACCCATGTCCTTTGCACCGCGTCCTGGTCCGACAGCGTGCCGCCATGGCTGCGCGGTCAGGGCAAGGGCTGGGTCACCGGCGAATATGGCATGCTGCCGCGCGCCACGCACACCCGCGGCAGCCGTGAAGCGGCGCGCGGCAAGCAGTCCGGCCGCACGCAGGAAATCCAGCGCCTCATCGGCCGTTCCCTGCGCTCGGTGGTGGACCTCACCGCCCTCGGCGAAAACCAGCTCACCATCGACTGCGACGTCATCCAGGCCGATGGCGGCACCCGCACCGCCTCGATCACGGGCGGCTTCGTCGCCATGGCGCTTGCGCTCAAATATCTGCGCGAGGAAGGCGTGATCGATAAGGACCCGATCCAGAAACAGGCCGCTGCCATTTCTGTCGGCCTCTACAAGGACCACCCCGTCCTCGACCTCGACTACCCGGAAGATTCCGGCGGCGAAGGCGACATGAATGTCGTCATGAGTTCAGATGGCGGCTTCATCGAAATCCAGGGCACCGGCGAGGAACGCCCGATGACCCGCCCCGAAGTCGAGGAGATGATGCGTCTGGCCGAAAAAGGCTGCACGGAACTGTTCGAGCACCAGATGAAGGCCATCGGGTAGGCGTTCCGGCTGCCACTCACGGATAGGGCAAGGGCTTGAGGTCCGGCTCGACCCAGCCCTTTCGTGCCTCCGGCGAGAAGAGGCGCTCGCGCGACCAATAGGTTGTTAGCCAGGCGTTGCGCCCACACTCTGACGCCATGAGGAGGGCGAGCACTTCCGGCAGGGGCGCCCCCGCGCAGGTTTTGAGGTGAGCGCGAGCGGCCCGCAGTGAAGCGAAGGTGATCGTCTCGTGATAGCCTTCGGTGTCGCTGTTGGGCGTTCCGACTGCGGCGTTATAAGCGCGGATCATGGCCGGCATCTCTGCGAAGGCGTCGATGTCCGGCCGCGAAAGCAAGTCGAGCGCCGCGCCAAAATGCGCTTCATGCGTCCACTCCGCCTTGGGCAGACTTCTGGCGATCAGGCCGTCTGTAATGCGCCGGATCGCGGCATCTGTTGAGAGTGACATTGGATGTCCTTTCAGGCTGGGCGGGGCCCGAAATGGAAAACCCCGCCGCATGGTGGCGAGGTTGTGTGGAATGCAGGCTGTCCCTGATCGTCTGACCGAAAATCAGGACCAGCCGGTAAGCGCAAAACAACAGCCCGCCGGTGTCCGGAAGGTCTGTTGCTGGTTCAGATATGAAGCCATGCTGCGCATGAATTGACGCGTAAACGCCAGAAGGCAAAAAATCAATTGCGGCATAGGCCGCCGCCTACGCTCTGCGCCCCAGGCTCTCCAGCCCGGACATGGCGAGCTGCAGGCTCTGCGCGATACGGGCTGCGCGCTGCATGAAAAACTCAACCGTTTCGGGGCCCGGTGAGATCTCTTCCAGCGTCTGCTGAAAGAGGCCCAGCCAGAGAGCGAAATCCTCTCGCCGGATGCCCTCCAGCTTCATATGGGCCGGCACCGGCTTGCCGGAATAGCGCCCCGCATTCATGGCGACCGAGGCCCAGAAATCCTTCAGCTTAGCGAGGTGGTCTGGCCAGTCATTTATCTCGCCATTGAAGATCGGGCCCAGGCGGGGGTGGGCGCGCACACGGGCGTAGAAGGTCTCGACCAGCATCGAGATGAAATCATCATCGATGCCGAGGCGGGCGGCATTGTCCTGTATATCGCGGCGGCGCTCTTCGGCCGAGCGGATCTGGTAGGTCATGACGCCTGTCTATCGGTGCTGCGCAAGCGGCGTCCATACGCAGACGCCCTTATAGGATGCGCGGCGGGCGCCTACTCCACCTCCGGCTTGTCGCGCCCTTCCCAGGTAACGTCTGCGTCCCAGAGCGGCACGGTCGACAGGCTCATCTTGGCCGAGCCGTCGACCGGCTTGCGCGAGAAGGAGACATACATCATCGCATCGCTTTCGGCGTCATAGATACGGCGCACGGCAAGCTGCTTGAAGACCAGCGAACGGCCCCGGTCCCAGACTTCCTCACCGGAGCGGTCGAGGTCGATCCTGCCAATAACAACAGGGCCGGTCTTAAGGCAGGAAATGGAGGAGTTCGACGGGTCCTCAAACCAGTTGCCCTTGCCAATCCTGTCCCAGACGCCGCGGTCGAAATAGGTGACATGGCAGGTAATGCCCTGCACCTTGGGGTCCTTCAGCCGGTCGATCTTGATCTCATTGCCCAGCCAGTCATTCTTGAACTCGCCGACTTCGCGATCGCCATTGCCACATGCGGTAAGGGGCAGAAGAAGGACAAGCAGTGCGAGGGCGGCCTTGGGCGATGGCATTCGATGAGTCCTTCATTTGGCGCGGCTTGCAGATAGAATGGATCACCGTCCCGGAAGTTGCGCGCCTTCACCGGCTGACCTGCGCCAGCCCCTAAGCCGCTTCCTCATCCTCAGCGGCCGCGCCATCTTCCTCACCGTCAAAGATCAGGATGTCGCCCGGCTGGCAGCCCAGCTCCCGGCACAGCGCTTCGAGCGTGGAAAAACGGACCGCCTTCGCCTTCCCCGTCTTGAGGATGGAGAGGTTGGCGAGCGTGACGCCCACACGGTCTGACAGTTCTGTCAGCGACATGCGGCGTTCGAGAAGGACGCGGTCGAGGGTTACACGAATGGCCATATAGGGTCAGGCCCTCCTAGATCGTCATCTTCTCTTCCTCGCGCAGGCGGCTTCCTTCCCGGAAGACCTGCGCAAGGACGAGAAGCGCTATGACTGCCGCCCAGGCGGCAAGGTTGATACTGAGACGCAGCGGCTGTTCGCTGCCAAGATCGACAAAGACGTTGAGCAGGATCACGGTGAGATATCGCGCCACTTCAATGGCCCCGATGGCGATTGCAATCTTGCTGAGGCGCGGCCCGTTCTCCGGCACGAAGGGGTCGCCATCGGCGAGGGTCGAGAGGATACGGCGCAGTTGCATACAGACATAGATGATGCCCGGAGCGAACACGACCAGTCCCGCGAGTCCTGCAATGAACTGGCCCGGCGCGACACCCTCCACATAGGCCTCCATGCCGGGCACGCGCATGACGCCGCCATTCAGGCTTCCGATCAGGCCGACGCTAATCAGCAGGAAGGCGATGATCCCGCAGACGATGGCCACCCAGATCACCACCTGCATGAGGCCTGACAGGAAAGCAGCCATGGAGTTATGCTGGCGGATTGTCATATCTCTTCGAAATCCTCAGATACCGCAGAACCGGGTCTCACATACCAGTCCGGCACAAATTTACCGTTTAACGATAATAGCGTTCACACAGAAAGCAAGATCGGAGCCACATCCAGTCATGACTCGCAAACTTGAGAAAGGCCGGCTCGTCGCGGCAACACATAACAAGGGGAAAGTCCGCGAACTGAAGGATCTTTTCGAACCGGTCGGCATGGAAGTCGTCTCCGCCATCGATCTGGACCTGCCGGAGCCGGAAGAGACCGAACAGACCTTTTCCGGCAATGCCCTCATCAAGGCACGCGCCGCATGCGAGGCGACCGGCGCCCCGGCGCTTTCCGACGATAGCGGTCTTGAGGTGACGGCGCTTGGCGGCATGCCGGGTGTTCATACAGCCATCTGGGCGGGCGAGCCGCGCGATTTCTATGTCGCCATGGAGAAGGTTGAGACCCTGCTGAAAGAGATTGAGGCCACCGACCGCAGCGCCCGCTTCGTCTCGACCCTCGCCATCGTCTGGCCGGACGGTCATGAGGAAGTCTTCGAGGGCACGGTCGAGGGCGAGCTTGTCTGGCCGCCGCGCGGCGAACAGGGCTTCGGCTTTGACCCGGTCTTCGTCGCAAAGGGCGAGACCGAAACCTTTGGCGAGATGGACCCGGCAAAGAAGCACGCCATGAGCCACCGCGCCGACGCGTTCGCGAAACTGAAAGCGGCCCTGCTTTGAAGGCAGCGACGCCCCCTTTCGGCCCGGCCCATGGGTTCGGGCTCTATATCCACTGGCCCTATTGCACGCGCATCTGCCCCTATTGCGACTTCAACGTCTATGCGGCCAAGGACAGGGACAATGCCGGGCTGAACGCCGCCCTTCTGAGCGATGTCGCGCGCCACAGGGCCTTGCTGGCGGATCATCCGCCGCTGGGCTCGGTCTATTTTGGCGGGGGCACCCCCTCACTGATGGCGGCTGGCGACATCGCATCCCTGATCGAACGGGCCGATGAGGCATTCGGGATTGAATCAGGCGCCGAAATCACCCTGGAGGCTAATCCGGCCGATATCTCACGCGGGGCGCTGCAGGCGTGGAAAGCGGCCGGCATCACCCGCGTCTCGCTGGGCATCCAGTCCCTTGATGATCAGGCGCTTTCCTTTCTGGGCCGCGACCATGACAGCGCCATGGCCCGGCGCGCCGCAGAAGACACGCTCGCTATTTTCGACAATACTTCAATCGACCTCATCTATGCCCGGCCTGGCCAGCCGACAGAGAGTTGGAAAACGGAACTGAGCGATGCGCTATCGCTCGGCGCGCCGCATCTTTCCCTCTATGAACTGACCATTGCAGAGCGCACCGCCTTCGGCAAACGCGCCGAACGCGGCGAACTTGTCCCGATGCCAGATGACGACCAGGCTGACCTCTATGAGCTGACCCAGCAGATCTGCGAGGCGCGCGGCCTGCCCGCCTATGAGATTTCCAACCACGCCGCCGGCGAGGCATACAAATCCCGGCACAACCTTACCTATTGGCGCGGCGGCGACTGGATCGGCATCGGCCCCGGCGCGCATGGCCGGCTCAGCCTGGATGGCCGGCGTTTCGCGACACATGCTCCGGCAAGGCCCGGCGATTATGAGGCGGCGGTCAAAGCCCCCCTCCCCTCCGAGCCGGGCGAGCCCCTCACATCGCTCGACACGGCCCGCGAACTGCTCGCCCTCGGCCTTCGCCCGGACGAGGGTTTCGATCTGGACCGCATGACCGCCGTTTCAGGCATGCCGGCAGACGCCGCGAGCCTCGACATGCTTGCGGAGGCAGGTCTCCTTCACCGCTCGGGACAGGTGGTCTCGCTCACGCGTGAGGGCCGTCTCCTCGCCGACCGTATTACGGCCGAACTCGCGCCCTGATCCGCCCTAGTCGGTCTTGCGGAACCGTTTGCCCTGCTGTTTCATCACCGCGCGGCCAAGCGGCTCGGGCAGGATACGCGTCAGTGTGGCGAGGCCCTTATTGACCGCACCGGGCACCACCACAGGCGCACCCCGGCTCACCCCATCCAGTCCGGCCTTCACCACAGGGCCTGCCTCCATCCACATCCAGTCCGGCCACTCATTGGTCATCTCGCGCGTGCCGTTCACATCGTGGAATTCGGTCCACGTGAAACCGGGGCAAAGCGCGGTGCAGTGAATGTCGTGTCCTGCCGCTTCGGCCTCGGCATGGATGCTTTCGGAGAATTTGATCAGGCCCGCCTTCACACTGGCATAGAGTGTGTGACCACTTGAGCCCGGCGTATATCCGGCCAGCGACGCGACATTGATGATCCGCCCGAAATTGCGCTCCGCCATGCCCGGCAGCAGCTTGTGAACGAGCTCGATCGGCGCGGTATAGAGGACCTGGATAAAGGCCGCCTGCTCTTCCCAGCTTGTATTGAAGAAGGTGCCCGGCAGGCCATAGCCGGCATTGTTCACCAGCGCATCGACATGGCGCCCGGCCTCTTTCAGCTCATGAATGATGGCATCGGCCGCCCCCTCTTTCGAGAGGTCCTGAGCGATGGTGAAGGCCGCGACGCCATATTTGTCCTCAAGCTCTCGCGCGAGCGCATCCAGCCGGTCCAGACGGCGCGCAGTCAGGGCCACGTCCCACCCCTTGGCAGCGTACTGACGGGCAAATTCTGCCCCAAGACCGGCTGAGGCGCCGGTAATCAGAGAAAGATTTCGTTTTTTCACGTGTGCTCCGATCAAATTTTGCGAGTGTCGTCCTGTTTTTGTAACATAAACGACACACTCAGATTTCATTTATTTACCCCGTCTTGTTTACGACTTCACGTGTGGCAAATGCGAGGCACACAGACGCAGGGAAGCGATCTGTGCCTGTAGAGGGGAAAATTATGAAACAGAAACTCCGCCTGCTTTGTTCAGCAGCACCACTCATCATTCTTTGCGCGCAACCCGCGCTGGCGCAGGACGCCGCACAAGCGAACGCCCAGTCCGAAGAGCTTCGTCAGGGCCAGATCGTCGTGACCGGCACGCGCAGCGCTGACCGGACCGCGCTCGAAACAGCCGTCCCGGTCGACGTCTTCCCGGTCGAGGAACTGACCGATACGGGCCGCGTCGAACTGAACCAGATTCTGACGACGACCGTTCCGAGCTTCAACTTCAACCAGACGGCCATCAATGACGGCACCGACATTGTCCGCCCGGCCACACTGCGCGGCCTCGCGCCGGACCAGACGCTCGTTCTGGTCAACAGCAAGCGCCGCCACACCTCGGCTCTGGTCAACATCAACGGCTCGGTTGGCCGCGGTTCGGCAGCTGTCGACCTCAACGCCATCCCGACCACCGCGATTGGCAGCGTGCAGGTCCTGCGTGACGGTGCCTCCGCCCAGTATGGTTCGGACGCCATTGCCGGCGTGATCAACGTCCTCCTGCGTGAGGAAAGCTCCGGCGGCGGTCTCAATGTGCGCTACGGTGCCCATGTGACGGATCCTGAGGGCCTGGACCGCAGCGAGACCGATGGTCAGACGACCACGATTGGCGGCTGGTCGGGCTTCGGCCTCGGCGACAGCGGCTTCCTGACCGTCTCGGCCGAATACTCCCTGCGCCAGCGCACCAACCGCGCCGGTCTCGACCCGCGCCAGCAATTCCCGGACACGCCGGAATTTGCAGAGTTCGAGCGCACCTTTGACCGCCTGAACCACAATTACGGCAATGGCCGCGCGGAGAACGTCAACCTGTTCTTCAATAGCGGCTACACGCTGGACAATGGCGCAGAGCTTTATGCGTTTGGCGGCCTTCAGGACCGTGAAGGCGAAAGCCCGGGCTTCTATCGCCGGGCCATCGACACCCGCAACATCTCCTCGATCTATCCGGGCGGCTATCTGCCGGTCATCGGCGGCGATGTGTTTGACTACAGCCTTGGCGGCGGTATTCGCGGCACAGCCAATCTTTGGGACTATGATCTCAGCGTCGTGCGCGGCTCGAACGAACTTGAATATTCGGTCGAGAACTCGCTCAACGCCTCGCTGGGCCCAACGAGCCAGACCAGTTTCGATGCCGGTAGCCTGAAATTCGACCAGGTCACCGTCAACGCAGACATCGTGCGCACCTTCGACAACATGCTGCCGGGGACCACAACGCTCGCCTTCGGCGCCGAATATCGCGACGAGAATTTCGAGATCGAAGCCGGCGAGCCGAATTCCTACATCCAGGGGCCTTTCCCGGCGACCGACTATTTCGGCAATCCGGTCTCCCCGACCGCAGCGGCCGGCAGCCAGGTCTTCCCCGGCTTCACCCCGGAATCGGAAGTCGATGAAGGCCGCGACGCGACCAGCGTCTATGGCGAGATCGAATGGGAGCCGAATGACCGCACCCTGCTGTCGGCGGCCCTTCGCTATGAGGACTATTCGGACTTCGGCGACACGGTGACCGGCAAGGTCGCTGGCCGGTACGACTTTACCGACCAGGTCGCCATTCGCGGCGCCATCTCGACCGGCTTCCGCGCACCGAGCCTGCAGCAGCAATACTTCACGGCGATCTCGACCAACTTCATCGACGGCGTGCCGTTCGAGGTTGGCACCTTCCCGGCGACCTCTCCTGCGGCCATCGCCCTTGGCGGCGGCCAGCTCGAGGCCGAGGAATCGATCAGCTACTCGCTCGGTACGGTCATCACGCCGACCCCGGACTGGTTCGTCACCATCGACGCCTATCGCATCGACATCGACGACCAGATCTTCCTGACGGAAAACCTCGGTGGGCCTGAAGTGCAGGAAGTGCTGGACGATGCAGGCGTCAACGCACAGCTCGTCCGCTTCTTCCAAAATGGCATCGAGACCGAAACCACGGGTGTCGATATCGTCACCAAATATGGCTTCGATTTCGGCAATCGCGGCGCGTTCGACGTCTCGGCAGCCTTCAACTACTCCAAGACCGAAGTGACGGAAGTGCCCGAAAACACGGTCATTCCGAGCCTCGTCCTGTTTGGCCGCGACCGCTCCCTCACGCTTGAGGAAAGCGCCCCGGAAACCAAGCTGATCCTGTCTGGCGACTATTCCTATCAGATCGCCAAGCTGAACGTGAGGGCGACCCGTTTTGGTGAGGTGCTCGTGCCCTCCTCCAATCCGGACAATGACTTCACGCTGGATTCGGCTTGGATCCTGGATGCGTCGGTCAATGTCGATCTGACCGAGCGCATCTCGGTCGGTGTCGGCGCGGACAACATCCTCGACGAATACCCGACCCAGACTCCGGACAATCTGAGCTTCAATGGGATCTTCCCCTATTCAAGCCGCAGCCCGTTCGGCTTCTCCGGCCGCTTCCTGTACGGCACCGTCAGCTATCGCTGGTAGGACCGGAACGACACTGAAACCGGGAAATGCCGCTCCGAAAGGGGCGGCATTTTTCATGGTACCGCTTAAAGCGGCTCAGGCTGACTTGCGCCAGACATTCACCTTGGTGAGGAAGGCAAGCTGTGTGCGTTCCTTTTTGAAACCCGCAGCCTCCATTGACGGGGCGAAATCCCAGCCGAGATAGGCCTTGTAATAGGGCTCGTGGAAGCCTTCGGGGAAATATTCAAGGATGCCGTCCAGCCCTTCATTGTCACCGAACTGAAGGCTGTCGGCCACGATGAACGCCCCGCCCGGTTTGAGGACTCGGGCCGCCTCGTCGATGACCTTACCGCGTATTTTTTCCGGCAGCTCATGGAAGAGATAGATCGACACGATCATGTCGAGGCTTTCATCCTCCAGCGGCAAGACCTCGGCCTGCCCTTCAATCACGTCCACATGCGGCCATGGCGCGACCATCGCCCGCGCCCGCTCTGCATAGTTCGGCGAGAGGTCCAGCCCCATCGCCTGCAGCCGCGGAAAAGCGCGCATCGTCTCGCGCAGGAACCGGCCCGTTCCGCAGGCAAGATCCAGCAGCCTGACCTCTCTCTGGTCCCGGCCCTTCATCTCGCGCGCGATCTCTGCCAGCGCCGCACGGCGCATGGCGTCCGCCGCGCCGGTGAACAGCGCCTCGACCTGATGGTCATAGAGACGCGCGCTCTCGTCCGACAGCCAGCCATCGGTCTGATAGTGAAAGTTCTGCTGGTAATAATCCGGATAACGATTGGAGCCCTCAAGCCGCTCGCGTACCTCATCGCCTTCGCGGGCCACCCGGCGCCGGTCGACCTCGGCGACATCGCGCATGAAGTCACGCGCCCGGCTCACCGCCGCGGGCAGGTCGGCAAGGCGCACATCTTCGGGTTTGGGATAAAGCCCTGCCTCTATATTGGCGCGGTCACGGGCAAACAGCCCCAGATAGGCCCGGCGCAGCTCTTTTGTATCGACCGGATTGACTGGCTTGAACACCGGCTCACCCGGCCGGTTGAACCCGGCAGAGCGCCGCTTTGCTATCCTGTATTGCGCCCCATACCAGGCCGCGCGAACCGCCTGCGCTGCGCCGTAACGCGCGCGCGAAAGCGTCTTTCCCGTTTCCTGCATGATCGCCATGAACTAAAAGATGGGACAGTCACCGGCATTCGTCCAGCATCCATCTTAAGGCCTTGAGTTAATTGTTATTTACCCTTCAGCCTGCGTTCAGGCGGGCATGTTATAGTCGTAAGTGTAGAAAAGCGGGGCCATATCCGTCCCGGTAAAGGAGACAGACATGTTCAAGACGCGCACAGCAATCCTGGGCAGCGCCGCAGCGCTCGCAATCGCGCTGCCGGCTGGCGCCCAGGGCTATGACTCGCAAGGCTATGGATATTCAGATTACAATAATTACGGCTACAACCAGACCGCCGGGAACCCCGCTTACATAAACTGTGAGCGCCAGCGCCGCTCACGCCAGCAGACTGCCGGCGTTGTCGGCGCCATTGCAGGCGGCCTGCTCGGGGCCACCATCGCCGACAATGACGATGATGACGATCGTTACCGCCACCGCCGCCACGGCTATGACCGGTATGATCGCTATAACCGCTACGACCGGTATGGGCGCTATGACCGCTACAACCGTTATGACCGCTATCGCCACCGCGACAATGACAATGGTGACCAGATTGCCGGCGCCCTTGTTGGCGCCGTCGTGGGCGGCCTCGCAGGCACGGCGATCGGTGGCAGCGGAGGCGACGACTGCGCCCGCCGCGTCCAGAACCAGCCGAATACCTATTATGGCAACCAGCACACGCCGCCGTCCCGCGTGACCTATAACAATAGCTATGCCCCCAACGCCTATAATCGCGGCAGCTATGATCAGGGCGGGTACCATAACGGAACCTACACCCGGACCTATGAGCAGGACGACCTCTATGGCGGCCAGCGCACCTATCAGACCGGTACGACTTATGGCGGCGCCACCTATAACGGCACGACCACCGGCTATAATGCCGGCGTGACCAGCGGCTATGACAGCGGCGAATGCCGCACTGTCTATCAGGGCAATGTGGAGCGCACCGCCTGCAATGTCGGCGGCGACCGCTGGGAATATGTCGACTAGGTCTTCGATAGACCCAGCCTTTGGCAGAGCAGACAGGCCAGTGTATTCGACCTGGCCTGTCCCTCTAAAGGGCGTACACCCTATAAAGGGTAAAGCCGAGCCGACGCGCAACGCTTCCCCGACCGAAGCATAGGATTATCCTATGCAAGTATTCCGAAAATACGATTTGATGGAGTCTCGACCCGCCTCCAATTAACTCCCCGGACGGGCATCTTGTCTTGCCCGATTCTGGAGGGAGACATGAAACAAAAGACTCTATTCTTGACAACATTTACAGCTGTTGCGGCCCTCTCACTGGCCGCCTGCGCAAACGCCGCCGATGAGGCCGAACCGCCTGTCACCATGGCACAAACGGACACGCCGGAAGCCGAGACGGTTGAAGCCGCCGGCCTCTGTCTTGATGCAGGCCCACAGACGCCTCGCGACATCGCCAGCACCATTGGCCTTAATCCGGTAAGCTTCCCGCTCGCCCCGCCAGCAGAGCAGATGAACCTCTGCAATATCCACTCGCACACCAATGCCGAACACAAGGGCCCTGGCTTCAGTGTCTTTGTGAACGATAGCGACTTTGGCGGCTTTGCCTGCAACGCCACCGAAGACCTCACCGAGGCGGAGCTGACACCGGTGGACGGAGCCTATGGCAATGTGAAACCCGGCGACACGATTGAGGTGCATTGGGTCCACACCAGCTGCGAGACTGCCGCGCCGGGTGAAGGCCTCGGCGCCTGCGTACCCGAAACCTGCACCGACCCCCTGCTGCGCGTGGAAGCTCAGGTCTTTCTTGTGGTCAATGACAGCGCGGCCGCCGATTTCACAGAGCTGGCCGCCGTGCGCCAGTCCGGCGGCATGTGGCAGACGGGCAATATCCCGTCCGATACGGGCGACCCGGTGACCTTCATCGGCTCGACCACGGGCCCATCCTACACGCAGGCGCAGTGTTCACCCGCTCAGGTGACATGGAGCGTGCGCCCGCAATGCACAAAGCTCGACATCAATTCCCTCCATGCCTGGGCGGCAGAGGGCAACGTCTTCAACGAGACCGCCTCGCATGCCGTCCGCCAGCTTGTCACTGCGCCGGAACTGCTTTCGCCGATGGAATAAGTTACCCCTTACCTCCCATGGCGGGGGCAGCCACATCCGGCTTCCCCCGCCTCTTTTTTTATCTGATACCGGACGGCCACGGCGCATTCTGCGCATTGCCGCGGATATGGAGAGCCCCCGATGAGACGTCATCATTCTGCCGCCAGTGCGAGCCTTCTTGTCTTGCTGCCGGCGATCCTGCTTCCGGCCCATGCCCAGTCGCTTACAGGAAATGTCGGCTCGGCCGGCGTGTCGAAAGGCGAACAGTCCGTGGAGGCGCGGTTCGGCGCCGATGAGGACGGCAATGCCGGCAGCCGGATCCACTATGATAACGCGTTCACGGACTGGTATCAGCTTCGGCTGATCGGCGCCTTCAGCCAGCCCGACGACGGTGATTGGGACGTGTCCAGCCTGACGGTCGAGAACTGGTTTCAGTGGAGCGAGGAAGCATCGGATAATTCGGGCTTCAATGGCGGCGTCAGGTTCGCCTATGGGTTCGACCAGAATGGCGGCCCGGATGAGGCGGAAGTCCGCCTGACGGTAACCGACAAGTTCGCAGATGACTGGGAGTGGCGAGCAAACCTGATCGCCGAAATGGAAACCGGCAACGGCAGCGAGGGCGGCGTTGAGCTGGAAGGCCGCGCACAGATTTCCCGCGCCCTCAACATCTCAGCGCTTGGCACAGATGACTGGCGTCTGGGCGTCGAATACTTCGCCGAGTTCGGAAACAGCCGGGACATCCCCGGCCTGTCCGGACAGGCCCATCAGATCGGGCCTGTCGTGAAGCTCGGCTGGCAAGGCGGATACTTCATCCAGTCCGCTGTAAGGTTTGGCGTCACCCGAGGCGCGGATGACGCCATGGCCAAGCTCTTCGTCGGGCGCGAATTCTGATGGCCTAAAGGTCAGCAAACCGGATGATATTGCGCGCGCCGTCATCCGGCGTCACCTTGTCCGTCCAGACTTCAAGATCATAATCCCGCCCCGTATGGACGCGCGAATACTGCCAGCGGGCCATACCGATATCGCGGTCGCCCCTCTCACGCTCGCGCTGCTCTGCCGTCTCGATTGCACAGTGAACGGCGACGAAGGTGAGGGTGTGAGAGGCCAGGACCTCGCGATAATGATCCTGATCGCCAGCCCCGAGCATGACGTCGTCCACCACAAGGTCGAGGCCCTGATCGGCAAGCGCCGCAATGGCGGTCCGCATCCCTCGCATGAGCGCTACACCGTAGGGTCCCGTCCCGATCTCCACTTCCACAGGGTCGACCTCTGCCACCGGACGAAAACTGAACGCTTCGTCGTCATTGGCAAAGCGCGGCGGCATCATCTCAAGGAAATCGTCCATGCTGACACGCAGCACCGGACCTGTTGCGAGGCGCTGGATCGCGCGCGCCAGAGACGTCTTTCCTGAACTACTGGTCCCGTTGAGAATGACGATTTTGGCCACGTCCGTCCCTTGTCAGCCCGGCACAATCGCCGCGATCAGGCGTGGCCCGGCCGAACTCATCGCTTCTTCGAACGCCTTGTCGAAATCCTCGGCTGTGGTGACGGCTGTCGCTTCAACCCCCATGGATTCAGCGAGGCTCACCCAGTCGATATCCGGCTCCCCGATGGCCAGCATATCCTTCGCCGTCGGGCCGGGATTGCCCGCGCCGGTGCGGTGCAGCTCGATATTCAGGATGCGGTAGGTGTGGTTGACGAAAACGATGGTCGTCACATCGGCGCCTTCGCGCACCATGCTCCACAGCGCCTGATTGGTATACATACCTGCGCCATCGCCCGTCAGCGCGATCACCTTGCGGTCCGGCGCAGCCACCGCCGCGCCAAGCGCCAGCGGCAGGCCCTGCCCAATGGCCCCGCCTGTCAGCATCATCCAGTCATGCGGCTCAGCCGTCATGGTCGACAGGAAGATGGGTAGCGAGTTCGAAACGCCGTCATCGGAGACAATCGCATTCTCCGGCATATGACGCGCGACGCTCGCGCCAACCGCAGCCGCATTCAGCTCACCTGTCGGCGCATCCGGCTTGCGCAGCGGCATCGGGTCGGCAATGTCGCTGGCCCCCATCGCGTCGGCCAGCGCCAGCAGCGTCTTCGCACTGTCCGTGTCGGCCCCGCCAAGATCCATCGTCTCGCAGCCCTCCGGCACCAGCAGGCTGGGCTTGCCTGGATAGGCAAAGAAGGCGGCCGGCAGGCTCGTGCCCGCCACCAGCATCAGATCCGCGCCCTCAAGGTCAGACATCGCGCCTTCGGCGAAATACTGCATACGGTCCGGCGCGAAGAGACCGGCGCCCCGGCGCATCTTCCAGTAGAAGGTGTCGGTGATGACCCGCAGACCGGCGGCCTTCAGGCGGGCGGCTGCCGCAAGCCCCTCTTCGGTGAGCGCTGTGCCATTGATCACGATGACCGGCGCCTTGGCTGCCTCAATCGCGGCCTTCGCCTTCTCGATCAGCTCCCCCGGTGTCTGCCGCATGGAGGGCAGCTGCGCCTTGCCCCCCTTTTCGCCCTCTTCTTCCCAAGCCGAATCGGCGGGCAGGATCAGCGAGACCGGCCCCGAAACCGGGCCGAAGCTTGCCGCATAGGCTTCCGCGGCAAGCTTGCCGGTCGTCTTCACATTGTCGGCAGACTTGATCCAGACAGAGTTCGGGCCCGCCAGGCCCATAATGTCGGAATTGAGCGGCGCATCATATTTGCGGTGGTCGACGGCATGATCGCCGATGACATTTACCATCGGGGTATGCGCACGCTTCGCATTATGGATGTTCGCCCCGCCATTGAGGTAACCCGCCCCGAGATGCAGCAGCGTCATGGCCGGCTTTCCGGCGATCCGCGCATAGCCATCGGCCGCGCCCGTCGCGACACCTTCAAACAGGCACAGCACCGACTTGATCCGTGTCTCGCGGTCGAGCGCGGTGACAAGATGCATCTCCGACGTACCCGGATTGGCGAAACACGCCTCGAGCCCATTATCGGCCAGCGTGGAAACGAGCGCATCGGCGCCTGTCAATTTCTGTTCTGCCATGTCTGTCGTCCTCCAATTTGTGTCGTCACGCGCCCTTGCGCGGCGCTAGTCCAGTTCAATGATCTCTTCGTCAGGCGATTTCGCGTAAAGCCGGTCCAACTGATCCTGCCTCAACGCCTGCACGCGGCCCTGATTGATATAACCCTTTTCGGTGATCTCTCCGGCATCCGCCTTGGGCTGGTCCTTTTGCAGAAGGATGCGCGCCACGCGCTTTGCCGCATTCGGATTGGCCTTGTTATAGCGCGCCAGCCCTTCCCTCACCGCGCTGCGCACCGTTTCATCGGTGGCCAGATCCTGCAGGCCGACATTGCGGCCCGTCTTTCGCATGCACCAGCCTTCATTGAGGAAACCGAGCAGCGCGATGTGGTCCTTGTTGAGGCCGCAGACGACAACATCCGAAAGCGGGCCATCGACCGCCTCGACCACCTTGACCCGCACCGTACCCGCCGACACCCAGGTGCCATTGGCAAGCTTGAATTCCTCTGCCAGCCGCCCGTCAAAGGCGAGCCCCTCATCGGGATTGTCAGGGTTCTTGAATTTTACTGCATCGCCAAGCTTGTAGAAGCCTTCCTCGTCGAACGCGTCGGCCGTCTTCTCCGGATTTTTCAGATAGCCCTGCGTGATGCCGGGCCCGCGCACGCGCAGCTCCATCTTTTCGCCCGCCGGCACCATCTTCATCTCCGTACCGGGCAGCGGCAGGCCAAGCAGGCCCATCGTGTCGCTCGGCCAGTGCACGTTTGAAATCGTGGGGGAGGTTTCAGTCGCGCCATAGCCGGCTGACAGGCTGATCCGCTCGCCCGTCACATCGACAGCGACCTTCTGGATCCGCTCATAGATGTCCTGGCCCATGCTGGCCCCGCCATAGGCCATGACCATGATGCGCGAGAAGAACGTCTCAGCCAGCGCCCGGTCCTGTTCCAGTTCGGTCGCAATCGCCGCCCAGGCCGCCGGCACGGTCGTATGCTGCGTGGTCGCGACCTCCTTCAGGTTGCGCAGCATTTCCGGCAGGCGCGCCGGCGTCGGGGCGCCCCAGTCGATATAGAGCGTGCCGCCCCAGTCCAGCATGGAGTGGAGAATGGAATGGGCGCCATAGGTGTGGCTCCAGGGCAGGAAGCTCACCATGACCTGCGGGCGTCCCCCGGACATCTCCTCCAGCCGCTCCACATCCCAGACAGAGCGGATCATCTTCACCATGGAGGCGACATTGCCATGCGTGTTGATCACCGCTTTCGGTTCACCGGTGGAGCCGGAGGTCAGCATGTATTTGGCGACGCTCTCCTCGCTCAGCCTGTCATAGGCAAGGTCGACCTCGCTGGTCGGCGTCTTGGCGAAATCGCGCAGCCAGACCGTATTGGCGACATCCGGCGCGCTCTTGCGATAGATGACCAGCCGCTCACCGATCCCCATGCCTTTCAGGCCGCGCTGGAACTGGACCCCGTCCTCGACATAGACGATGGCCGGTTCGGTCAGCCGGTCGATATGAATGAGGCGGGCGAAATCCTCGCTCAGCGTCGCATAGGCGGGCGTGACCGGCACAACGGGGCTGCCCGCCCACATGGCGGCATACATGACCAGCGCATTCTCGATCGCATTGCGCGACAAGATCATCACCGGCTTGTCAGGTCCGGCCCCCGCATCGAGGAAGCCCTGGGCCAGCGCGCGCACACGCTCCAGGGCCTCACCATAGGTCACGTTCACCCAGCCCGGCTTGGCCGGATCGTCCGGGTCGCGCTGGGCAAGGAAGACCTGATCGGGCCGCGCACTCGCCCAATAGACAAGCGGTGCCAGCATATGCGGCGGATGGGGCCGTTTGGGCTGGCCATTGCGCAGCAGGACAGACCCGTCGCTGCGCCGTTCCACCTCCAGCTTCTGCGGCAGGTATGGGATCTCCCGGAACGGAACGTCTGACGTCATTGAACACCTTCGATCTTGATCTTCATGTTTGCGCCGCAGTGCTTGCAATGCACCGCATCGCGGTCATGGCGCGTAAGCCCACATGTGTCACATTCGCAATCGACCTTGCTCTCAGGCTCCACAATGGCGCGCAGCAGCTGGAAGAAAAGCGAAAGGCCCAGCACCATGGTGACGATGGCCAGCCAGCGCCCGAACTGCCCTGTCATGAGGATGTCGCCAAAGCCGGTCGTCGTCAGGACGGTGACGGTAAAATAGACCGCGTCGGTATAGGTATTGATGTCGTCATTGCGATTGACCTGCGTCGCATAGGTAATGGCCGACATGACAAAGACGAACACGACAAAATTGGTGACCTTGTCGATGATGCGCTCATGACGCTGAAAGAATGGGGTGAGGACTTTCACCCGGCGAATGAACGTAAAGGCACGGATGGCCCGGACCGCGCGCAGGATTCGCAGGAAGGCGAAATTCGACACCAGGAGCGGCGCGAACATCGTCACCACCACCACCATATCGGCCCAGTTGATCCATTTCAGGAAGAAACGGTGCTTGTGCCGGGTGATGTAAAGCCGTGCCAGAAGGTCGGCGAGGATCACCGAGCCGATGACGTAATCGATTGAATGATGGCCCTGCTCGCGCGTGCCGAAAGGCGCCCAGAGGAAATAGCCGATTGTCAGGAAGTCGAAGATGAGAAGCGCCCAGCGGAACCAGAAGGACGCCCTGCCGGTCCCCTCATAAAGCCAGAATAGCTGCCGGTTCAGGCCTTTACGGTCACTCATGGAGTTGGGGTGTCACACGCGCACTCGCCAATATCAATAGACTTGCCTCCAGGCGAGCCGGACTGCGCGCGGAGCATAGATGCTTATGCGTGTGGACATAAGCCTTGCGCAACCGGCGAATGTGTAAGTCTTTAAACATCTCCGGAGCGACATAGGTCCACTATAGGTTGGGCGCTCACAGGAGCGCTCGCCTCATGGTCGTGCAGGTAGGAGGACGCCAGATGTTTGATTTCGGATTACCCGCCTTTTTTGATGTGCTTGCAGAGCCGCAACGCACCTCCCTCAAATCGATGGCGCGACAGAAAACCTATCGCGACGGCGAAACGCTGCATCATCCCGGCGATCCGGCCGATACAATGGGATGGGTTGAAAGCGGGGCGATCGTATTCGGCAAGTATCTGGAAGACGAAGGCTTTCATGCCCTGGTGCGCCTTGGGCCCGGACATCATTTCGGTGAGTTCGGCGCCTTGCCCACAAAACCGGGGCTGCCGGTGCCGCGCCGCCTTGCCGCGGTGTCCGAGGGGCGGACAGTCGTCAATGAGATATCCAGCGAGCGCCTGACCGAGATATTCGCCACCGACACCGAATATCTGCGCGCCTTCCACGTCGTCACCACAGCGCGGCTCGCGCTGGTCCTCGAACTCTATGACGACGCCCGCCGGCTCAGTGCGCGCCAGCGCATCATCAACTTCCTCGCCGTGATCGACCGCATGCGCAATGACGGCCGGGTCATGGACTGCACACAGGCCGATATTTCCCGCGTTCTCGGCATCTCCAAGGTGACCGTGAACCAGACCCTTCGCGCGCTGACCGAGAAGGGCGTGATTTCCATCGGTTACGGCGCAGTGAGGTTTGAAGACAGGGAAGGGCTCAGCGCCCTGGCCGACCGGGCCTGACGCCCCCTCTGCAGAAAGAAATATCCGCACTGATCCTTCGCCCCCGCCCGCCCGTAAGAGCCCCTGTCAGTTCCCGGCGAAGCGTGTAAGCTGCCTGTCGCCGCCAGACCCTCTGCTTTGCGACAGGACGTCCCCCCAATGCGCCTTACAGCCTCTTCTCCCCTCATCCGGACCCTGATGGCCTCGGCCGCGCTGGGCCTCGTTTCGGCCTGCGGCGGCGGTGGAGGGGGAGGCGGCGGTGCCTCGGCGCCGCCTGTCAGTCCGCCCCCACCTCCTCCGCCACCGCCACCCCCTCCGGCGACTGGCGCCCCGGCCTATGAGGCAGGCGTCTATCCGGCGGCCAGCGAATTCAAGAACCAGTGCGCCAATCCCCGGTCCGGCGTCGATCTGGAAGGCAACCCCTTCCCCGATGAGCAGGGCAGCCTGCGCGAGGAACTGTTCTGGCTGCGCTCTTGGACCGATGAGACCTATCTCTGGCGGACCGAGGTTCCCGATCTCAACCCCTATGATTACGAAGACCGCGTCGCCTATTTCGACCTCCTGAAGACCAGTGAAACTCTCCCCTCCGGCGCGCCCAAGGATGATTTCCACTTCAGCCAGCCGACAGATGAGTATCTGCGTGAACGCAATTCTGCGCCCTCGACAGGCTATGGCGCCCGTTTCAAGGCGATCTCCACCACCCCGCCACGCGACTTCCGCGTGATATATACAGAGCCCGGCTCTCCGTCCGCGGAGGTGGTGAACGGCCAGACAAAGCTTGTTCGCGGCTCGCGCATACTCAGCGTTGACGGGGTCGACTTCATCAACGCCAATAGCCAGTCAGAGATCGACACGCTGAATAATGGTCTCTTCCCTGCCGCGACCGGAGAGACGCATAATTTCACCGTGCGCGACCCGGACGGCACAGAGCGCACGATCAGCCTCACCTCCGCCAATATGGTGCGCCAGCCGGTCAACCAGACCACAATCCTCGACACCTCGACCGGCAAGGTCGGCTATATCCACTTCACCACATTCAGCCCTTTCTCCTCCGAAGAACAGATCGCCAATGCCATGCAGCAGGTCAGCGATGCGGGCGTCAGCGACCTTATCCTCGACCTTCGCTACAATGGCGGCGGCCTCCTCGCCGTGGCGAGCCAGCTCTCCTACATGGTGGCCGGACAGGCGCGGACACAGAACCGCACCTTCGAACAGCTGCGCTTCAACGATACGGCAGGCAGTATCAATCCGGTGACAGGCCGGCCGAACAACCCGATCCCGTTCTACTCTACCGGGCAGGGCTTTTCCCTGCAGAGCGGCCAGAGCCTGCCCACGCTTAACCTGGGCCGGGTCTATATCCTCTCCACAGAGCGCACCTGCAGCGCCAGCGAGGCCGTGATCAATTCGCTGCGCGGCATCGACGTGGAGGTCGTGCTGATCGGCGACATCACCTGCGGCAAGCCTTTCGGCTTCTACCCCACCGACAATTGCGGGCGGACCTATTACACGATCCAGTTTCAGGGCGTGAACGATAAGGGCTTCGGCGATTATGCCGACGGCTTTGTCCCACAGAATGCGAACTTCCAGTTCGGCGCCCGCACCCTCGGCTGCCAGGTGGCCGACCAGCTCGTCGCACCGCTCGGCACCACTGGCGACCCGCTCACGGCAGCTGCCCTGCAATACCGCGCCGATGGCACATGCCCGGCCCCAAGCAGCGCCGGCGTCGCCTCTCAGGAACAGCCTTACCGCTCATCGGAAGGCGTGGAGCCGTCCGGCCCCGCCATCAGGCTGGAACAGCCCGATGTCATGGACGTCAACCGCGACCTCTCCATGCCCGGCGAATACCGCGGGCGGACAGACTAAGGCCCTCGCCCGCCTGACAGGGGCCCAGAATAGCCGTGCCAATAAAAAGGCCGGGCCCACTGGAAGACAGCGGGCCCGGCGCGCGTCAGGCAATGCCTGATGAGCTAGCAGGTCAGGGGCCAGATGGCCCCTCCCCCTTAGTTGGTCTCCGGTCCGGCGAGGTCCTTCAGGATCACATAGAAGTGGTCGAGCCCGTCATAGAAGCTCGAGACGAGGACCCGTTCATTCAAGCCGTGCGCGAAGGTGTCATTGGTCTTGGAGGCAAGTCCGCCAACGCCATAGGTATCATAGCCGAGATTGCGGTAATGCATCCCGTCCGTGCCGCCAGCCGACATGCTCGGAATGATCGAGGCGCCCTCGACACCGCGCGCTTCGAGCGCGGCCTCGATGGCATCGACGACCTCTTCGCGCATGCCCGATTCCGGGCTTTCGACGAGGTCGGAAATGAGTTCGAACTTCACGTCCTCATTGCCCACAACCTCTTTCAGCGTCTCTTCGGTCGCCTCGATGCCGACACCCGGGAAGATGCGGCAGTTGACCGTTGCCGTCGCAGACTGCGGCAGCGCGTTTTCCGCATGGCCGCCGCGCAGCATCGTCGCGACACAGGTCGTCGCAATCTGCCCGACCGTGGAGGGATCCCCGCGCAGGATAGCCGCCGCGTCCTCATCGCTCGGGTCTTCGGCAAAGGCGCGTGCCGCCATGCCCAGCTGGTCGAGTCGCTTGCGACCGAACGCGTCGAGCGAGGCCAGCGTCAGCTCATTGTGGCGAACCGGAAACTCATAATCCTCGATCTTGAGGAGCGCATGCGCCAGCTCATAGATGGCATTGTCGCTGCGCGGGCGCGAGGAATGGCCGCCCGGATTGGTCACGGTCAGCTCGAACGTCGCATAGGTCTTTTCGGCGCCCTGAACCCCATAATCGGTCGGCTCGCCATCGGCATCGAGGGACAGACCGCCCGCATCGGCATTCAGTACATAGGCCGGATCGACTTCCTCAGCCACCCATTTGGCCTGCGCGCGGGTGGAGACCATGCCGGTCTCCTCATCGCCGGAGAGCACCATGACAAGGTCACGCGTCGGCTCGAAGCCTTCTTCCTTGAGGCGGATGAAGGTCGCGACCAGGCTGGTCACACCATATTTGTTGTCGGCGGTGCCACGCCCGAAGAAATAGCCTTCTTCCTCGGTCAGCGTGTACGGATCGCGTACCCAGTCCTCTGCCAGCGCGTCGACCACATCCATATGGGCCAGAAGCGCGATCGGCTTTTCCTGCGGGTCGGGCGAGCGATACCAGACGACCAGGCCCTGCGTCGCCTCGCCGTCATTCTCATAATCGGTGACCTCGATGTCCTCATCGCTGAAACCGGCGGCTTTCAGCTCCCCCACCAGATAGTCGACCACTTCCGGCACACGCTCCTGTCCGCGCGCGGAGCGGATTTCCACGACATTGCGATAGATCTCGCGGGCCTGCTGCTCGAAATCTGTACGCTCCTGCGCAATGGCGAGGGGCGAAAAGGCGACCACGGCCGCCGACGCGATAAGGGAAAGCCTGAAACCCATGAGAACTCCTTGAAAAAGACGGCCTGTGTGGCCCGGGAAGGTCGCGACCATAGCCCGTAAGACGGCTATGTCAGCTCCCCGCGTCTTGTTTTTTTTCAAGGAAAATAGCCACCGGCCCGCGCACGGCAGGCCAGAGGCTTTATTCAGGCGAAACTAAAAATGCGTTGAGGCCCGTTCGCCTCAGCCCGCTATTGCTGGCGGGAGGGATCGACGGTGTAGCATTCCTCGCACTGGTCCATGGCCGGACCGTTCGCGCGCTCGAAAAGAGCTTCATCCACCTGTTCGAAATTGTAACGCAGCCCGCTCCTGTACGGCGCGTCATAATAGTCAGCCAGGTCTTCCACCGAGGAGATCTCGCACGGCGCCTTGCGGTACCAGATGCCCCGGCTCATGGACGAGCCGGCATAGAGCCCGGGGGCCGTCTCGAGCGCGGCCTCGCCTTCTTCCTGGAACTGCGCGCTGACAGCCTCAAGTTCGGCATTGCTGACGGCATCGAAATTCGGATCGGCGATCGCTTCAGGGTCCTTCACCTCTTCGGCAAGCCGGTCCCAGTCGAGGCTTTCGATCTTGAAATAGCAGACATCCGCCGATGCCACGCCTGCCGCAAACAGGCCTGCGACGGCTGCGGCGACCATGATTTTCTGTTTCACTGCTTGTTTCATCTCGTTCCCGGTCCGGGTTCTTTCCAGCTATGACAGGCTGCTGAGGCCATATGATTTAATGTAAAAGCCGGTCGTTACGAAACCCCTACGAAAGACGTTTCACTTCACTCTAATACGCCCCCTCTAGACCGCCTCCGGCTCCAGCGTCTCGTTGAACTTGACTGGTTTGCCGCCGCCCTTTTGCGTGATCTCGCCATCGCGCATGACGAACTGGCCGCGAATGATGGTCGCGACGGGCCAGCCGGTCGCCTCGAAGCCATCATAGGGGGTCCAGCCGCATTTGGCCTTGGTCCACTCTTCCGTGATGGTTTCAGTGCGTTTCAGGTCCACGACAGTAAAGTCGGCGTCATAGCCTTCTGCGATCCGGCCCTTGTTCGCGATCCCGAAGACGCGCTGCGGGCCCGCCGAGGTCAGCTCCACGAAACGGCGCAGCGTCAGCTTTCCATTCGCGACATGGGTCAGCATGATCGGCACAAAGGTCTGCACCCCCGGCGTGCCAGACGGCGAGGCCGGATAGGGCCGCAGCTTCTCTTCGCGCGCATGCGGGGCGTGATCGGTCGCCACCACATCGACGATCCCGGCTTGCAGCGCCCGCCAGAGAGCATCCTGATGGCGCTGCTCGCGGATCGGCGGGTTCTGCTGGGCAAAGCCCTTGAGGCGCTCATAGCAATCGGGCGCCGCCAGCGTCAGATGGTTCGGCAGGACCTCGACAGAGGCGACATCCTTGGCATCGCGCAGAAGCTCCATCTCTTCGGCGGTCGAGATATGAAGCACATGGATGCGCTTGCCGGTCTTGCGCGCAAGGCGCAGCAGCCGCCGGGTCGAGCTGACCGCCGCTTCGACATCGCGCACCACGATATGGCTCTGCCAGTCGCCCTGCACGGCAAGGTCGCGCCGCTCTTCCAGCCGGTACTCATCCTCTGAGTGGAAGGCCGCCCGCCGCTTGATGGCGCGCAGCACAGCCTCGACACCTTCATCATCCTTGACCAGCAGGTCGCCGGTCGAGGCGCCCATGAAGACCTTTACGCCGCAGCAGCCCTGCATCTGCTCCATCTCACCCAACAGGTGCGTGTTCTCATGCGTCGCGCCGGCATAGAAGGCATGGTCGACATCCATGCGCCCCGCCGCCCGGTTCAGCTTGTCCTGCAGCAGCTCCGGCGTGGTCGTCGACGGGTTGGTGTTCGGCATCTCGAACACGGCCGTGACACCGCCAAGGGCCGCAGATCGCGCCTCGGTTTCCAGATCTGCCTTGTACTCCAGCCCCGGCTCCCGGAAGTGAACCTGGCTGTCGATCACGCCCGGCAGGATATGCAGCCCGGTCGCGTCATAGGTCTCACCGGCCTGCGCGGTCTCGAACTTGCCGATGGCAACAATCTTGCCGCCACGCACAGCCACATCGACATGCTCTTCCCCGCCGGGAGAGACGACAGTGCCGTTTTTCAGGATCAGATCATAAGTCTCGCTCATGGGGGTCGTTATGCGCCTCTTGGCCGGGCGAGTCACGGGGGCGGAGGCATCCCGAAACCCTAGTGAGCGGCGTCACCCAGACCGCAGACCTGAGGGGGCCGCCTTATCCCAGGCGCCGCTCGAACCGGTCGATCAGCTCCTCGATCTGGTCGCTGGTCTCTTCCAGGGTGAAGAAGTAGCCCTGCCATGTCGCCGGATCGGGCGGGTTGAGATTATAGCTCTGCAAATGCGGCAGGCAGACTTCCGGCTGCCAGAGCTCGACCGCGCGTGTGAAGGCGGCATGCACGCTCTGATGTTCCAGCCGCATCGCCCGCGCCCGGTAAAGCCAGACCTCGGCGTCGCACTCTTCGCTGATCCGGTCACAGGCCTGCAGCTCACGGAAGCCTGCCCGCAGCTCTGGCCGCAGCGCGTCGAGATAGAGCGTCGTCGCCGTGATCGTGTCTTTCAGCCGGTCGATATCCCCATCGCACACGCTGCGCGACTTATAGGTCTCGCACCCGCCAGCAAGGACCAGAAAGGCGAGCGGCAGGAGGGCGGTCACAGGCTTCAACGGCTCAGTCTCCTTCTCGCATCGCGCCCGCGAATCGCCAGCGTGCTCACCTGCCATCCTTTGCCGCACCGCCCCGCCTTGCAAGTCAAACCGCATGCCTTGACCTCATGGGCGCAGCAACGCACACCGCGAGCCAGTCATCACAAGATAACACCAGCGAGCCATCTCCATGCAGACCAACACCCTTACAGACCACACCTCCATTCCCCGCCAGATCGCTTTCCTGCTCGCAGGCGTCGGCGTGCTGACGGCATCCTCCTATGTGGCCGTCCCCATGGTCCCTGTTCCGGTTACGATGCAGACCCTGGCCGTCCTTCTTGTCGGCGCTGTGGCTGGGCCGCGCATGGGCCTTGCCATGATCGTCTCCTGGCTGGCGCTTGCCGCCACCGGCCTGCCGGTGCTCGCCGGCGGCAAGGCAGGTCTTCTGGCCTTTACCGGTCCGACGGCCGGCTTCCTTCTCGCCTTTCCAGCCGCCGGCTTCCTTGCAGGTGTCATGACGCAGACCCTCGCCCGCGGGCACATCAGCCGGGCCCTCAGCTTTCTCGGCCTTCATGGCCTTATCCTGATGGCGGGCTGGGCCTGGCTTGCCACGCTGGTCGGCGCAGAGGCTGCTTTCACAGCGGGCGTCGCGCCGTTCCTCGTCGGCGCCGTGATCAAGTCGGCCCTCGGCGCTGCTGTTCTGGCGGCCATCCCGGCCAGATGGCGCGCGGCACGCTAGAAACACCGCCGGTACACCGTCCATGCACCGCCCAAACACCGTGGAAAAGCGTGGACAGGGCTGGCGTATACGGTCGGAAAACCTAAATCTTGAGACATGGACACACAGATTCTTTCCGACAGGTCCGTCCTCGTTCTGGATGGCCCCGATACGCTCGCCCTGCTGGAGCGGCTGGTCACCAGTAACACCCATGACTGGGATATCGGCGAGGCACGGTATGGCGCCTTGCTGACCCCGCAGGGCAAGGTGATCGCCGACTTCATCGCCCACCGCACCGAGGCGGGCGCCCTTCTCGACGTCGCCACCCATGCGGTCGGTGACCTCTCCAAACGCCTGCAGATGTTCAGGCTGCGCGCCAAGGTCGACATTGGCGTCGATGGCAAACAGGCCGTCGCCATTGGTGATGACGGCGCCGCCGACCCCCGCTCGCCCGATCTGCCGAAGCGGTCCTTTGTCGAGGATGGCTCCGCCGCCGCAATCAGCGATGAGGACTGGGACGCGATCCGCGTGCCCGCCGGCGTTGCCGAATGGGGGCGGGATTTTCAGGGCGCCGAGGTTTTCCCGTGGGAAATCAACATGGACAGGCAGGCCGGCGTAGACCTCAAAAAGGGCTGTTTCGTCGGTCAGGAAGTCGTCTCCCGCATGCACCGGCGCGGCAAGCTGCGCAAACGCACGGTCATCGTTGAAGGCGAAAATCTCTCGAAAGGTCAAAGTGTTGAGGGCGAGACGCCGGTGGGTGAGATCACCAGCGCGTCCGGCAACAAGGCGCTTGCCATTGTGCGTGTGGACCGTCTCGCCAAAGCTGGCGACGAGCTCACAATTGATGGAAAAACTGCGAAAATCCTCGGGCCCGACTGGCTCAAGGATGAACTGTCCGCCGTCCTCGCCGACAATGAGACCGAATAGGCTGAGCCTCCAATGGGCATGAACCTTTCCCCCGACGAGACCCTGCCCTGCCGCTGGGCCCCGGAAGACGACGCGCTTTACCGCGCCTATCACGATCACGAATGGGGCGTGCCCGAATACGACCCGCGCGCCCTCTGGGAAAAGCTGCAGCTCGACGGCATGCAGGCGGGCCTCTCCTGGGTCACCATATTGCGCAAGCGCGATGCCATCCGCGAGGAGTTCGACAGCTTCATCCCCGAACAGATCGCCATGTGGGATCAGGAGAGAATCGAGAAAGCGCTACAGAATCCGGGCATTATCCGCAGCCCGACCAAGATCAAGGCGACCATTGGCAATGCCCGCGCCTTTCTGTCCATGCAGGAAAAGGGCGAAGACTTCTCCGAATGGCTGTGGAGCTTTACCGGCGGCGCCCCCATCGTGAACCAGCTGCGCGATGTCTCTGAGGCCCCCGCCAAGACGCCGCTTTCCGAAGAGATTGCCAAGGCGCTCAAGGCGCGCGGCTTCAAATTCTGCGGGCCCGTTATTGTCTATGCCTTCATGCAGGCTGTTGGTATGGTCAATGATCATGAGACGCGCTGCCCGCGTCATGCCGAGATACAGGAGCTGCATTCATGAAAAAGTCTGGCTGCGCCGCACTTGCCGGCCTCTTCATTCTTGCCGGGTGCGAGAGCTATGGCGGCGCCTTTGTCGACAATAGCGCGGCCTGCGATGAGATCGTCGACAGCCGCGCGCGGCTGGACTGTTATGAGCGCGCCGAACAGGCCGAGGATGAGTGGCGCGAAGAGCGGCGCCGCGAGCGCGAAGAGAAAGCGCGCAAGGAGCCCAGCGCATCTTAAAGGTCGACGCGGCCGCCAAGCCTGTCTAATTTCAAATGAAACTGGATTCTGACGCACCCCGAAGGGCGTGCGCAGGGAGGACATTTCATGACACCTGTCATCTCCGCGACCGGGCTGTGGACCCCGCCGCATACTGTAACCAATGAAGAACTGGTCGAAAGCTACAATGCCTGGGCCGACCGCTGGAACGAGGCCAACAAGGCCGAGATCGAGGCTGGCACGCTGGAAGCCAAGACCCATTCCAATGTCGAATTCATCGAGAAGGCCTCGGGAATCAAATCCCGCTATGTGGTCGACAAGTCCGGCGTCGTGGACCCGGCCGTCATGCGCCCCATCATCCCGGAACGCTCGAATGACGAGATTTCGATCCTCGCCGAAATCGCCGTAAAGGCGGCCAGACAGGCACTGGAAACGGCAGGCCGTGACCCGAAAGATGTCGACGCGGTGATCTGCGCGGCCTCGAACATGCAGCGCGCCTATCCGGCCATGGCCATAGAAGTGCAGGAAGCGCTCGGCATCGAAGGCTTCTCCTTCGACATGAATGTCGCCTGTTCCTCAGCCACCTTCGGCATCCAGACGGCCGCCGATTTCATTCGCGCGGGCCATGCCAGATCCGTCCTGATGGTGAATCCGGAGATCACGTCCGGCCATCTCAACTGGACCGACCGCGACAGCCATTTCATCTTTGGCGATGTGGCGACAGCCGTGCTGGTCGAAGCCGAAGACATCGCGCCAGCCAAGCACTGGAAGATCCTCGGCACCCATCTGAAGACCAAATTCTCCAACAATATCAGGAACAATTTCGGCTTCCTGAACCGGGCAGACCCGTCCGGTGAAGGCCAGGCCGACAAGCTGTTCATCCAGGAGGGCCGCAAGGTCTTCAAGGAAGTCGTCCCGATGGTGTCAGAAATGATCGTGTCAGAACTCACCCGCCTCGAGCTTGACGCTGGCGAGTTGAAGAGGCTCTGGCTCCACCAGGCCAATGCGAACATGAACAGGCTCATCTCTGCCAAGGTACTCGGACACGAGGCCAGTGAGGATGAAAGCCCGACCGTCCTCGACGAATATGCCAACACATCCTCTGCCGGCTCGATCATCGCTTTTCACAAACATTCGGCCGACTTCGAGGCCGGGGAAAAAGGCCTCATCTGCTCTTTCGGCGCGGGTTATTCGGCAGGCACAGTCTTTGTGGAAAAAGTCGCCTGACCTTCCTACATGCGGGGTATGACAGACCGCAGCATCAAGGCGACACACGCCGCCTACAGAGACGATATTTCCGACCTGATCACCCGCCGCCCGGTGCCAAACCGGGGGCTGGACCAGGTCGATCCCTTCCTGTTCCTCAACCATCATGGGCCCCAGCTCTACAAGGCCGGCAATAACGGCCTTCCTTTCGGCCCCCACCCCCATCGCGGCTTCGAAACGGTAACCTTCATCCTTGAGGGCAGCCTCGCCCATATGGACACGGGCGGCCATGAAAGCGTCATCCATGCGGGCGGGGTCCAGTGGATGACGGCCGGGTCCGGCCTCGTCCATGCAGAGCTCTCGCCGCCCGAATTCAAGCGCGCTGGCGGCGATATGGAAATCCTGCAGCTCTGGGTAAATCTGCCGCCAGAGCTGAAGATGACGACGCCGCGCTATACCGGCCTGCAGGCACCCGACATACCTGCCATTGCAGCAGATGGCGGCGCCACGCTTCATCTGGTTTCAGGTGAGTTTGACGGCCAGACCGGACCGGTCGACTCCCTGACCGGCGTCATGATGTCGATGGTCGACCTGCCAGCCGGCACGAGCGTCACCCTGCCCGCGCCCAAGGGCCGGAACGTCTTCTTCTATGTCGTGAGAGGCGCCGTCGATATTGGCGCTGTAGCTCTGGAAAAGTTCGAACTCACCGAGTTCAAAGATGATGGGGACAGGATCAAGGTCAGCGCCCCGCAGGGCGGCTTCCTGCTTTATGGTCATGCAGATCCGATCGGCGCGCCCGTCGTCGCGCGCGGACCATTTGTCATGAACACCGAAGCTGAAATCCGCGAGGCCATTCAGGATTATCAGGCCGGCAAGTTCAACCGCGAACCGGTCAACACCTAGGGCCTCCGGCAGGACGCCCTAGTCTTCTTCCTCGCCAAGGTCGCTCCACATGAGCGGCTTGCAGCTGCGGGCGGCCTCGACACTTACGATCAGGGCCGCCCCAGCAAGGATCCACCACGGGGCGTAGATAGTCTGCGCCGCACTCATCACCGTTTCCACCATAATCACTCCGCCTCGGCTTTGCCGTTGTCATTGCGTGTGGTTATGCCCGCCAGGACTTAACGAGGTCTCACCAGTTGAAGGCAATTGCTGGGCAGTTCGTAACCGAAATGCGGCCTTTTCTTTACCCTGCCCGGCAGATGATTAAACAGGGCTGCATGAGCACCCGGTCCCCACAGACATCGCGAAAGCCCCCGGACCGTGTCTGGCAGCGGATGCTATCGGGCCGGCGGCTCGACCTGCTCGACCCCTCTCCCGTCGATATCGAGGTGGATGACATTGCCCATGGCCTCGCGCGTGTGGCCCGCTGGAACGGGCAGACACTGGGCGATCACGCCTTTTCGGTTGCCCAGCACAGCGTCATCGTCGAGGAGATTTGCGGTCGGCTGGACCCCCGCCTGCCCGCCGCCGACCGGCTGATGGCACTCCACCACGATGCGGCTGAATATGTCATCGGCGACATGATTTCTCCGTTCAAGACGGTTCTGGGCGACAGCTATAAAGATGTGGAGAACCGGCTGACCGAGGCGATTCATGTGCGCTTCGGCCTGCCCGCGCGCCTGCCCGCCAAGCTGAAGAAGCTGATCAAGCGAGCCGATCATATCTGCGCCTGGCATGAAGCCACACAGCTTGCGGGCTTTGCTGCGCCAGAGGCCAACCGGTTCTTCGGCAAGCCGCCGGAAGACATTGTCCTGACACTGGAGCCGCAACCGCCGACCCAGGCACAGGCCAGCTTTGTCGCCCGTCATGAGACGCTGCTTCATGAAAAGGAGCGCGTAGCCTGATGGCGATTCCGCTTATCATTGGCCTCTCGGTCGTGATTGTCGCAACAGATGGCGAAAATCCGGGCGTTCTGGTGACCCGCCGCGATGGCGGGCTAGCTGCCCTTCCCTTTGGCACATTCGATCCCGAAGGCCACCGCACCTTTGAGATTGCCCTTCGCGGCTGGGTGCGTGAACAGACAAGCTTCGATCTCGGCTATGTCGAACAGCTCTACACCTTTGGTGACCGTGACCGGGAAACGCCAGAAGCCACGCTGGCCGACGCCCCGCCAGATGCCCGCGTGGTCTCTGTCGGCTATCTGGCCCTTACCCCGGATCAGCAACGCCTGCCGGACCGGCTGCAGGCACGCTGGCGCGGCTGGTACAGCCACTTCCCCTGGGAGGACCACAGGGCGGGCCGGCCAGCCATTATCGACCGGGAAATCGTCCCGCGCCTGGCGACCTGGGCGGCCGGAAGCGACATCCGCCGGACACGGGTCGACCTGGCCTTCGGCCTTGCTGGAAATGACTGGAGCGAAGACCGCGTCGTGGAACGCTATGAGCTTCTCTATGAGGCCGGGCTCGTCACTGAATGCGCGCGCGATGCGGGCTTGCCCGTGCCAGACGTGAAACTGGGTGAGCCCATGGCGTCCGATCACCGCCGTATCCTGGCAACCGCCATGGAGCGCCTGCGGGGCAAGATCCGCTACCGGCCTGTGGTCTTCGAACTGATGCCCGACCGCTTTACCCTGTCCGACCTGCAGGCGACCTGCGAGGGCATATTGGGCCTTTCGCTGCACAAGCAGAATTTCCGCCGCGCACTGGACCGCACGGGGCTTGTCGCCGGGACGGGTGAAATGAAGGCCAGCACAGGCGGGCGCCCGGCAGAGCTTTACCGATTCCTGAGAGAGAAGGTCCGCAAGAGCGCCGCGATCGGTATCTCAGCCCCGGCACAGCGCCGGGACGGCTAGCAGCTCTACTGAATACGTTTCACCAGCCGCCAGAGACGGACATTGAACACGGCCAGCATCAGCGGAAAGAGGACGAGGCCGCCCGCGACGCCGCCAATATGGGCCGCCCAGGCAAGGCGAATCCCGATGATCGAAGCGAGAAACTCTCCCACAACGGCAATCGCGACGTTGATCAGCACCCATGGCATCGAGGTGCGCACTGCGCCTTTCAGGCCGCCGCGCAGCCAGCCAATTGCCGGCAGGAAGCCTGACAGCGCAGATGACGCGCCAATGGCAAGCTCTGACTGGCCGGTAAAATTGCTCCACCCGATCTGGAAAAGCGCGCCCGCAATGGCGCAGCCTGCAAAGAAAAGAAGGAAGGCAAAGGCGCCTTTCATGTCTATTCCCAGCGCCACCGCGACGGGTGGACCAAAGGCGACGAGCGCCATCATGTTCATGGCGAGGTGGAAGATCCCGCCATGCAGGAAGACATGCAGCACCAGCGGCGCGAAGTTGCCGAGCGGGCGATAGACGCCCTCGAACTCCGGCCCGCCGGCAATGGCGCCGGCATCGAACATCCAGTTCGCAAGCGCCGGATCGAAGAAGATACCCGACTGGGAGAGCAGCTGGACCGACGAGACGGCCACGATCAGCGCCGTCATCAGGACGACCACGCCGGGCATCCGGTTAAACAGCGGCTCTCGCCGTCCGCTGAGCATTTCGGGGGAAGGTTGATATCGCACAGTGACATCTAAGCCACACACGCTCGCGGCGTAAAGGCCAGCGGGCGTTACAGACTCTTCACCTTCTGAAAAAGCCTGCCCCGGCGTCACGAATTGATTTCCCCGCCCGCCTGGAGATCATCGCGCTCATGGCAAAATCACGTGAAATTACATTCGACAGTCTGCGCCCCCCCGCCCCATGGATGGACGAGACTCACACCATGTGGCGCAAATCGGTGCGCGGCTTCGTCGACAAGGAGCTTGTGCCCCATATCGAGGAATGGGAGACGGCGGGCGTTCTGCCGCGCGAGGTCTATCCCAAAGCCGCTGAAGCCGGCCTTCTGGGGATGAACTATCCTGAAGAATATGGCGGCACCGGCACCGAGTTCGACCGCTTCCACGGCACGGTCGTGTCAGAGGAAATGGCCCGCATGGGCGCAGGCGGGGTCTCCTCTGCGCTGATGATTCACGGCATCGGCCTGCCGCCCATCATGGTCCTCGGCAATGAGGACATGAAGCGCGAGATCGCGCCGCAGGTCCTTTCCGGCAAGAAGCAGATCAGCCTTGGCATTACAGAGCCCGGCGGCGGCTCCGATGTGGCCAAACTCAAGACCACGGCCAAGCGCTCCGGCAATGGCTGGGTCGTCAATGGATCGAAGACCTACATTACCGGCGGGACAACGTCGAAATGGCTGACCACAGCGGTTCGTACTGGCGGGCCCGGCATGGGCGGCATCTCACTCATGCTCATCGACCTTGAAGCCGAGGGCGTCAGCCGCACCAGCCTGCCCAAGATGGGCTGGTGGGCCTCTGACACCGCGACGATCCATTTCGACGACGTGTTCGTGCCCCCCGAAAACCTCATCGGCGAAGTCGACAAGGGCTTCTACGGCATCATGGCGAACTTCAACGGCGAGCGTCTCGGCATGGCCGCGCAGTCGGCGGCCTATGCCCGCGTCTGTATCGAGGAAGCCGCCGCCTGGGCGCAGCAGCGCGAAACCTTTGGCCAGCGCCTCGCCGACCATCAGGTGATCCGCCACAAGATCGCGGCCATGTGCCAGCGCGTCTGGGCCACGACGGCCATGCTCGACCAGCTGACCTGGCGCGTGCAGAATGGCGAACAACCGGTCGGGGAGCTTGCCATGCTGAAGGTCCAGGCCACAGAGACGATGGAATTCTGCGCCCGCGAAGCGATGCAGATCCTCGGCGGCGCGGGCTTCATCCGCGGTCACCGGGTGGAGCGCATCTATCGCGAGGTACGCGTCATGGCGATTGGCGGCGGATCCGAAGAGATCATGCGCGACCTGACGGCCCGCCAGCTCGGTCTTTGAGCCACGGCCGGGAACCGGCTGGCTGCAGGACCGTCTAGTCCGGCAGGAGGCGCCCCCGCATGACCATGGCCATCGTCGTAATTGTCGTCACATCCGCCCTGCTGGCCGGGGCGGCGTGGGGGCTGTTCGGCCCGCTGCCAAAGCGGATTGAAGGCTTCCTCATCGCAACGGCGGGCGGCGCGCTCATCGTATCAGTGGTCACCGAACTGGTCGAACCGGCATCGGAAAACGCGCCCCTGACCTGGGTGCTCGCCGCGCTGATGGCCGGGGCAATTGTCTTTCTTGGGCTCGACTATGTGGTGAAAGACAAGTTCGGCTCAGGCGGGGGCGGACTGCTCGCGGCAATCACGCTGGACGGCATCCCCGAAAATCTCGCCCTCGGCGTCGCGCTGATCGGTGCTGGCCCGGCGCAGGTCGCCTCGCTGGCCGGGTCGATCTTCCTGTCGAACCTGCCCGAGGCAGCCGGCGGCGCCAAGGAAATGCATGGCGATGGCATGTCGAAAGCGCGCACTTTTGGCCTCTGGAGTGTCGCGGCGCTGCTGCTGGCGGGCTCTGCCATTGTGGGCAACCTTCTGCTGCGCTCGGCGCCGGAAGAAATGCTGGCGCTCATTCGTTCATTTGCGGCGGGCGCCGTGATCGCCTCTCTCGGCACCGAGGTCTTCCCGCAGGCCTATCGCGAGGACCATCTTGTGGCAGGTTTTGCCACCGCGCTTGGCTTCGTGCTGGCCTACAGCCTGACCGCGCTCGCCTGACCAGGGCTTTGGCCCGGCGGGCAGACCGAAGGGAACCGGCCTTTCTGTCTTTTCGTTAAGCTTGCAGGACATGGCGCGATCTCATTTTCCGCGCCGCCCAATCAGGAGCCCACAATGACAAAGACATTTCTTGCCTCATGCCTTGCAGGCACAGCCCTTCTTCTATCGGCTTGCGGTACAAGCGAGGAGGACAAGGCAGAGATGTTCTCCCAGTGCAAGCTGGTTCTGGGTGACCGCACCCTGTCACCGAATCTGCGCGAGGCCGGAACGACGCCGGACGCGGCCTGCACCTGTCTGGAAGCGACGCTGGACGATGGCGGCGATGAGCGCGAGATGATCTCGACCTTCTTCGAACGGGTCTCGGGCCGGATGGAGGCTTCGGATGAAAACGCCAAAGAGGCCGTCGATGCGCTCGTGTCCGGCGCCTTGCTGCCGGAAGGCGCCGACGCCGATGAGGGCGAATCCTTTGCAGACAATCTGACGGCCTTCAACCGGATGGTGAACACCATGCTGGCTGAGATGAGCGAAGCCGACGGGGCATGCCCGGCTCTGTAGTCTACAGGCCTTTCCGAAGTAGCCCCACATAGAAAAAGGGCCCTTCCGTTCTGGAAGGGCCCTTCAGTTGGTCCAGCTGACCCCAGGAGGTGTTGGAGGCCGCTAGAAGCGATACCCGAAGCCGAGACCCGCGATCACGGGATTGATCTCGACATCGGCGTTGACCTTCACGCTTGGTGCACCGCCGAGCGCGGCCCCAAGAGCGCTTGTGAGGTTCACCTCGACATCCGGTTCGATCCAGACTTTCTTGACGTCGGCGTTGAAGGCCCAGCCGCCCGGAACACCGTCGAGGTCATAGTCGAAGCCAGCCTGCAGGGCGAAGCCGATGGTCGGATCATACTCGATCCCGTCGGCCACAGGGCCCTCATCCTCATTGAAGAAGAAGGTCGCGTTCACCCCTGCCCCGACATAGGGCTTGAAGGCGGAGCCGGTATCGAAGTGATACTGCAGCGTCAGCGTCGGCGGCAGCAGCCAGACATCACCAAGGTCGATCTGCGCATCGGTGAGCACGCCCGGCACGGTGACATTTGTCGCCGTCACATCGTGCGGCGTGACACCCAGGATCAGCTCGGCCGCGATGCGGTCGGTGAAGAAATAGGTGATGTCGAGCTCTGGCACGTACTGGTCGTCGATATCGACGCTGCCAGCGAGTGCGGTGCCGCCGACCGACAGGTCAGCGCCTTCGTCAGGCAGAACGCCGATGACGCGGCCACGCACCATCCAGTCGCCTGGTTCGGCAAAGGCCGGGGCAGTGGAAACAAGAGCTGTCGCTGCAGCGAGCCCGGCAAAGATATGAAGTTTCATGAGACCCTCCTCATTAAGTGATGGGTCCAGCTAAACCCTTGTCATAGATAAAAATATTGGCCTTCCTGTCGCGCGCCCGAGTACCGCGCGACATAGGTTCGCAAATACGCATCTGTCCTTATCGACACTTTGCCAACGGCGCTTTTGACTGGAAATTCCGTCCAAAACATCCGACATTTCCCCCATGGCCCAAGCCGACCCGCATACCCATGTGCACGCCAACACACCCTGCAGCCCGCAGGACGTCGATGCCTTTCTGGAAGAGGCCGAAGCCATGGCCGCCCGGCGCGGTCAACGCATGACGAAAATCCGGCGCAAGGTGCTGCGTCTCCTGCTGGAAAGCGAAGAACCGTCCAAGGCCTATGACCTGCTGGCCAATCTCGATGGGGAGGGCGCAGCAAAGCCGCCGACGATCTATCGCGCGCTGGACTTCCTTCAGGAAGCAGGCCTTGCGCACAAGATCGAAAGCCTCAACGCCTATGTCGCCTGCGGCCATACCAGCCACAAGCATTCAGCGGTCTTCCTGATCTGCGAGGAATGCGGCGCGGCTGAAGAGCTGCATGCAGTGGCCACGAATGAAGCGCTGCGCGCCGAAACAGAGGCGGCTGGCTTCAGGATGCGCCAGGCCGTTATCGAGGCCCGCGGCGTCTGCCGTGACTGCGCCGACTGACCCTTCCGGCAGCAGTTGCGCTGAAGCGCGAGCGCGGCTACCCCTCCTCACTGTCGATGGCTGGCCGGAGGAGCAGTTTTGATCGAACTCTGGAAGGGCAGTGCCAATACGTGGGACTGCGACGAGATGGGGCACATGAATGTGCGCATCTATGTCGAAAAGGCTTTTGAGGGGCTCGGGACACTGGCCGCCCTCTGCCATCTCAGCCATGTCTACAAGGGCGGTTCTCCCTCAACCCTGCTGCCGCTGGAACAGCACATCCGTTTCATGCGGGAGGTTCATCCGGGCCGGCCGCTGTCGATGCGCGGCTGCGTGCTTGAAGTCGCGGGCACGCAGGTGACGGTGTATCAGGAACTCATTCATGGCGACGGCACGCCGGCCGCCTCGCTGCGCACCAAGCTTGTGCATGTCTCTGCCGATAAGCTGACGCCCTTTCCTTGGAGTGACAGGACCCGGAAGGCCTTCGAAGCCCTGATAGACGAGCCGCCAGCCGCCACCGCCCCGCGCGGGCTGGACCCGGCACGCGAACCCCTCCCGGATGAACAGGTCTCAATGGCATCGGCTGAGGCAGAAGGCGCCCAGATCATCGGTCAGGGCATGGTGTCTCCCCAGCATTGCGACGCGTTCGGACGTATGGCGCCGCACATGTTCATCGGCCGGGTCTCCGATTCTGTACCGAATTTGCTTTATGACTGGCGCCAGAAGGTCGCCGAGGCGGTCCCCGGCAGCCGGATGGGCGCGGCGGTGCTGGAAAACCGGATCATCTATCGCGGCTGGCCGAAAGCGGGCGACCTCTTCCAGGTCCGTACCGCCCTCGCCAAGGCAGAGGAAAAGGTCCACTCGCTGGTCCACTGGATGCTGGACCCGGTCACCGGCAAGCCCTGGATGACAAGCGAGGCGGTGGCCGTCACCTTCGATCAGGAAACCCGCAAGGCGATGGCCACCCCGCCAGAGCTGATGGAAGAGCTCTCCTCCATCGCGCCGGGCAACCTCAAGCTCTAGTCGTAATCGTCCCACTCGCTGCCATGCAGCGTGCGGCGCAGGCGGCCATCCTCACCGGGGGAATAGCCGTCAATCAGGTAGGCAATCTGCCGGGCCAGCTCATCGCGCACTTCGAACGGCACTTCCATCGGATGGAAATGCGTGGCGCCCGGACGCTCGCGCAGGATCAGCTCGCGATAGCGCGACGACATCAGATTGGAGACCTTGTTCGTCATCACCGGCCGGATATTAGGCCGGAAAACAACGGTCGGAATCTGCGCATTCTGTACTTTCTTCAGCGCGCCCCAGGGCTGATTACGCTGGGACGAAAAGGTCGCCGATTCCCAGGCGGGTTCGCAGGTCAGACGCACGACTTGCTCGCCCTCGCTGGAGTGCGCCTCACGAAACCCGTCTTCCAGATAGTCGCTCAGAAAAGGCTCGCGCCAGGTCGAGAAGGCACTCTTGCCCTTATACGACTCATAGGCGGTCTGGCGGTCCGGGAACTCCGCGCGGCGCCGCTTTGCCTGACGCGACATCTTATTGGTCTGACGGATAAAAGGCAGGACGTGGCGCCAGAAGTAAAAGCGCGGCTTAAGAATCACGGGATCGGCCAGAACAAGACCGGCGACAAGATCGGGACGCTTGCCGGCGACCAGAAGCGAGACACAGCCCCCCATGGAATGACCGCCCAGCACAACAGGACCGCTGGCTTCCTTTTCCAGAAACTCAATCACATCGTCGCGGTAGACATGCCAGGATTTCAGCGCCTTGGGGTCTGCCGGAAGATCGGTCAGACCGTGGCCCCGCATGTCGAGACCGGCAACGCGGTGGCGCTCTCCCAGCGGGGCGAGCAGCGACCTGTAGGTCATGGCATTGAAGCCGGTCGCATGCAGCCAGAGGGCCGCCATGTCCTTTGACGGATCGCCAAAATGGAGCGATGCCTGCGTCCCCTCGGACACTTCAGTCGTGCGTCGATGCATCGTCATCTGAATGGACGCCAGCCCCTTTTTTCCCGATCAGCACCAACGAGTCTGCACGCAGCTTCGCGGCCTTGTAAAGTTAAACCAGATAGGCTGGCTGCGCACAGCTTCCAGCGTGTTGCGAATGTGTTGGCTGGGTGACGGTCAGTCCGTGTCGAGACGGAAAATTCCCGTCGAGTGCAGGTGCAGCCCTGCCTCGGAAACAAGATCTGCCCCCATGAACAGCAGGGTACGGGTCTGGCGGTCGATCTTGCTGGTGACCTCGCCCTTGCCGCCGGCAAAGCGTGTGCCCGTCACATCGTGACTGACAGAGACGAGGCGGGCCTGTCCGGCCTCGCTGACGGCGGCGGCGTGACGTCCCATAGCCCGCATGGCGAGGGCCGCAAGGGCGGCTTCATCCAGGCTATCTGCGGAAAAACTGGCTATACCGGTCGCCTCTACCGAAAGGTCAGGAAGGGCGCGTGTTTCGTCCATCGTGGTCATGCAGGCTTGCTAGAGCGAGCCGCGCGCGAAGGAAAGCCCTCTCGCAACGCGACAGGCCGATATGCCATGCCTTATTTGTGGTCAGGCGACAGCCACACCTTTTTCGGGCTCTGCCGGGGCATCGCTCTCGAAAAGATCGACCAGCAGTGCGGTGTCGCTGAGCGCGAAGGTCGCGCCCGCCCAGCTGCCAATCATGGTGACCACGCGGGAGACCTGCATATGGCCGAGCCCAAGCGCGTGGAGGCGCGCGAACATGTCCAGCGCAACATGGCGCTTACCGCCCGGCGTCTGCTCGATGAGCTTTGCAATCGGGCCGGCCGGCATCTCTTGGCGTGCAGCGGTGGAAGCGGCCAGTGTGCGGGCGCCCGGCACCTGCGCGAAGACCTTTTCGATCAGGGAAGCGCCCTGGCGGTCCGCCGTGGTGAAAACCACCCCGACCGCCTCGCGTGCCGCTTCTTCTTCAAGGCCTGCGCCATCTGCGACTTGCCGGATGAGATCTTTCAGCATGGGGCGCTCCTCTAACCGCTCATGCCGCGATCATAGTAAACAGCCCTTGCACGAAAGTTACCGCGCAGGCGGCCAGCGTGGGACTTCTGGAGGCAAACAGGGTTAAAGACGCCCAAGACGTTAACGCGCAGCGCCGTTCTGTTAACGGGTCAGGCGCCGCAATCTGCGTCTCACCGCTACATGCGCTCGGGCGCTTCAATTCCCAGGATACCGAGACCAGCCTCAAGCTGAGACAGCACCGCTTCGCAAAGACCAAGGCGGGAGGTCCGGAGGGCTTCATCGCTTTCATTGGCAATGGGATGGGCTGCATAAAGAGCGCTAAACGCCTGGGCGAGCGTATAGACGTGCTCACAGAGGATGTGCGGCTGGCGCTTGGCGTGAGACTGTTCCAGCGCATTCGCAAAACCGTCCAGGGCCAGGACGAGCGCGCGTTCGGTCTCGCTCTCAATACGGATCTGGCCCGGCGCATGGCCGGCGTCCTTCGCGCGGCGCAGAAGCGACTTGATGCGCACAGACGCATAGAGAAGGTAGGGCCCTGTCTTGCCCTCAAAACTCGTAAACCGCTCAAGGTCGAAAACATAATTGGTGGTGCGCACGTTCTGCAGGTCAGCAAAGCGCAGCGCCGCGCGCGCAACCAGCGCGGCGATCCTGGCGCGTTCCTCCTCGCCGATATCGCCGGAAAGGCCGGTTTCACCGATGCGTTTTTCGGCTTCTTCCAGTGCCATACGGTTAAGGTCCGCAAGGCGCAGAACGCCGCCTTCGCGCGTCTTGAACGGCTTGCCGTCCGTGCCGTTTACCGTGCCAAAGCCGATATGTTCGAGGCGGTCCTCGCTCATCAGGCCCGCCATGTCTGCGGCGCGGAAAACCTGTTCGAAGTGCAGCGCCTGACGCTGGTCCACCACATAGAGCATGCGGTCGGGGTGCAGCGTCTCAACCCGGTCGACAATCGTCGCAAGGTCTGTCGCGTGGTAGCCCGTGCCGCCGCGCGAATTGATGACCATGAAGGGCGGCATCTCTTTCTTGTCGCTCTCTCGCGAGACATCGATGATCCAGGCGCCGTCATCCAGTCTGGCGAGGCCCTTTTCCTTCAGGTCCTCCACCATGCCCGGGATGAGCTGATCGACATCGCTCTCGCCCTTCCAGAGGTCGAACTCGACACCCAGAAAGCCGTAATCGACCTTCAGAGCCTCAACCGAGCCATTGATGAAATGACGCAGCAGCGCGCGGTAGCCGGGGTGCCCGGCCTGCATTTCAGCGACAGCGAGCTGGCTCGCCTCATTGCGCTGGGGGTCTTCCTTGGCCTTGGCGGAAGCCTGCGGATAGAGGCGGCCAAGGTCTTCAATCGTGACAGGCGGCTCATCCGGATAGGGGCCAGCAAAATCCGGCCGGAAATAAACGAGGTCCGGCTGCTCGGCCAGCAATTCTGTGATGAGGTGGCCCATCTGCAGGCCCCAGTCGCCAAGATGGGCGTCGCCCGTCACGTCTTCGCCAAGAAAGCGGAAAAGGCGGCAGAGCGTGTCACCAATGACCGCAGAGCGCAGATGGCCGACATGCATCGGTTTGGCGACATTCGGACCGCCAAAATCGATCACGACCTTTTCAGGCGTAGCAACAGCGCCGCCGCCAGCCTTGTCATCCGCGCGCACAGCTTCTGCCTGACGCGACAGCGCCTCGGATGTCACCTTGATATTCAGGAAACCCGGCCCGGCGACATCGACGCGCTCAATGGCATCATCGCCCTGCACCTTTTCAGCAATGGTGGCAGCAAGATCGCGCGGCACCAGTCCTCTGGACTTGGCTGCGCCCATGCATCCATTGCACTGGAAATCGGCCAGCTCCGGGCGGTCGGAGCGGCGCACGGCGCCCCAGCGGCTTTCAAAGCCCTCGGCCTCGAAAGCCGCTGTGAAGACTTTCGTCAGGTGAGATACGAGATCGTTCATGACCGTTTCCGGAATGTGTGGTGTCAGGAACCGGAGGCGGCGTCGAGACGGAAGCGGCGCCCTTCGCGATTGAAGGCAAGCTCCTCATCCGTCAGCTGGAAACCAACGACGATCTCGAAATTGGCCCCGGAAATCGTGTCATCCGCGCGCGGAATGATGATGTCCTGAAGGACTTCGCGGCTGCCATCGACAGTGGAGCCGCCAAAATCGGCATCCACCGCGAAATACTCCTTGGCGAGAACCTTGGAGCTGCGGCGCGTCACGGCCACCCAGTACTGGTACTGGTGAGAATTGGACGTGGCCTGCGGGCCCTTGCCGAACGCGAAGTCGATTTCCAGTTCCGCGCGCACCGGCTGGTCCTCGACATAACGGCAGATGACGTTCACGTTCGTGATCTCACCCGTATAGGTAATGTCGCTGAAGCGCGTGCCGCCTTCGGTCATCTCGACGATACGCGAGGCGTCATAGAGCGCAGCGGCCGGCGGACACGGACCGGCATTCTGGCGCGAATCCAGAGCCCGGGAAATGGGGTTGCTTCCGCAGGCCGCGAGCATCAGTCCGGCAGCAAGTACAGCTATAACGCGCATAATCATGCCTTGTGGTCTTGGCCTCGCTGGTGAGGCTGTCCATGTAAGGGCTGCAGTGTTACGGGACACCAGCAAAGCGCGCAACGCCCGATCTGCGTCGTGTGCAGGAGGTTTTAATGGACCGCAGGAAACTGCAAATCAGGCTCGCCGCCCCGCGTGGCTTTTGCGCGGGCGTCGATCGCGCCATCCAGATCGTCGAGGAAGCCCTCGGCAAATGGGGCGCGCCCGTCTATGTCCGCCACGAAATCGTGCACAACCAGCATGTCGTCTCGCGCCTTGAGTCGCTGGGCGCCGTATTTGTCGAGGAGCTGGAAGAGTGCCCGCCGGACCGGCCTGTCGTCTTCTCCGCGCATGGCGTGCCGAAAGCCGTTCCGGCCGAAGCCGAGCGGCGCAATCTCGTCTATGTCGATGCCACCTGCCCGCTCGTCTCCAAGGTCCATGTGGAGGCCGAGCGCCACCACAGGTCAGGCAAGGAAATCGTGCTGATCGGACATGCCGGCCATCCGGAAGTCATCGGCACGATGGGCCAGCTGCCTGAAGGCGCCATCGCCCTGATCGAGACCGAAGACGATGCAAGGCAGTTTGAGCCGAAAGACGCCGCAAATGTCGCCTTCGTGACCCAGACAACACTGTCGGTCGACGATACGGCCAGCATTGTCTCAATCCTGCAGGAACGGTTCCCCGGCATTGCGACCCCGCACAAGGAAGATATCTGCTACGCCACGACCAACCGCCAGGAAGCGGTCAAGGCGATGGCGGATGGCTGTGATCTCTTCCTGGTCATCGGGGCCGAGACCTCATCCAATTCCAAACGCCTTGTCGAAGTCGCCAAACGCGCCGGCGCCAGGGACTCCCGGCTCGTCGCCAGCGCTTCCAATGTGGACTGGGACTGGTTCGAGGGCGTCTCGACGCTGGGCCTCACCGCAGGCGCCTCTGCCCCGGAAGACCTGGTGCAGGGCCTCATCGCCGCCTGCCGGGCGCGTTTCGACATCGAAGTCGAACACGTCACCACGGCGAATGAGACGGTCACCTTCAAGCTGCCCCGCGTGCTGGCTGCGGAAGTCTAGGACAGACTCAGACGACCGGTATCGTTCCGCCATCGATGACGTATTCTGCGCCGGTGATAGCTCCCGCCCTCGGGGAAGCCAGAAAAGCAACAAGGTCTGCAATTTCATCCGGACAAGTGGGGCGCCCGATGGGGATGCCACCAAGACTGTCCATGATGATCTTCTTGCCGCCCTCCACATCCGTTCCGGCCGCCTCGGCGAGCCGCCCAGCCAGCGCGGTGGCCGCCTCTGTCTCAATCCATCCTGGCGCGACTCGCATCACGCGCACCCCCTGGGGCGCAACCTCCTTGGAAAGGGATTTGCTATAGGCCGACAGAGCCGCCTTGGCCGCCGCATATGCCGTTGTAGATTCCGGCAGAGGCATCCGCGCCTGGATCGACGTAACATGGATGATGACGCCCGACCCGCGTTCGATCATGCCGGGCAAGACAGCGCGGTCGAGACGTACCGAAGACATAAGGTTCAGGTTCAGTTCTGCAGTCCAGAGACTGTCTGTCAGTGCCGCGAACCCGCCCCCCGGCGCCGACGAGCCACCAACGACATTAACGAGAATATCCACGCCGCCAAGGCGGTACTCGGCGACGGTCGCCAACTGAGAGGGGCCTGTGCCTGACGTCAGGTCTGCGGGCACGAACTCGATTCCCGCAGGCAGCGCCTCCGGCGCGGTTCGGCCACTCACAATGACATCAGCCCCCGCGGAGGCGAAGCGGCTGGCAATCGCTGCCCCCGCTCCCTTGGTGCCGCCGGTGACCAGCACTTTCAGGCCGTCAATTTTGAGCCAGGTCTCATTCATTTGATTTCGAGCTCCTCGATCTTGCCGTCCCGAAGCCTGAAATAATGGCCTAACATGACCGGGCTTCCCGGGAAGCTGCCGGACACTTCGGCGTGAACGACCAGCCGCCCGTCGCTGTGCCCGGTTGATTTTGGAACGGCAGTGAACGGGGTGGCTTCATTTGTTTCCCGCCACCAGGTCGTGATCGCCTCGGTGCCTTTGTGGTCCCGGGCCTCATCGCGGACATGTGCGTCCGGAACGAAAATCGCCTCAATGTCACGGTTGCTTGCGGGTTTCGGCAGGTCAAAGAAGGCCTGCACGCTTTCAGGTAGGGTCATCGCATTGCTCCTTTCTGCCCCGCAGGGCATTCTGTCGTGGAAGAGAGATCGAGCAGTGCCGGAAAGATGACAAGTACAGACAAAAAAGTAGGGTACTTACCTCCAGGTAAGAAACGCGAATACACTGAAGAAACGGCAGCAGCCGGCGTCGAAGAAATTATTCGAATGCTGGAGGGCAAGTGGAAACTTATAATACTGTTCCACCTGTTTGGCGGCCGGCTCCTTCGCTTTTCTGAACTCGAGCGCGCCATTCCGGCGATTTCCCAGAAGATGCTGATCCAGCAACTCCGACAAATGGAGGCTGATGGCATCCTGCGCCGGATCGTTCACCATCAGGTACCGCCCAAGGTGGAATACGGGCTGACCGATTGGGGGCAGTCGCTTTGCCCAGCGCTCGATGCGCTCCTGACATGGGCGGAAAACCGGCCAGAGGTAGACGATGAACCCGCGGACCCAGCAGCGTAGGGCTTGCGACTCTCGCCCGCGCGCGTAGAACCCGCGCCATAACACGCGAAGAGGCCCGAAATGATTGAACGCTATGCCCGCCCTGAGATGACAGCCATCTGGTCGCCGGAAAGCAAGTACGGCATCTGGCTGGAAATCGAAACGCTGGCGGCCGAAGCGATGGAGAGCCTCGGTCAGATTCCGGAAGGCACCTCCAGAGCCGTTCGTGAGAAGGCCAGTTTCGAGGTTGCCCGTATCGATGAGATCGAGGCTGAGGTGAAGCATGACGTCATCGCCTTCCTCACCAATGTGGCCGAACATGTCGGAGAGCCCGCCCGCTTCCTGCACAAGGGCATGACCTCCTCCGACGTTCTCGACACCTGCCTCAATGTGCAGCTGGTGCGCGCCGCAGACCTCCTGCTTGTCGGCATGGACCGCGTTCTGGCGGCGCTGGAGAAGCGCGCCGAAGAACACAAATACACGCCAAAAATCGGCCGCAGCCACGGCATCCACGCCGAACCGACGACGTTTGGTGTGACGCTCGCCACTTTCTACGCCGAATTCGCGCGTGGACGTGAACGCCTCGTGGCGGCCCGCAAGGAGGTCGCAACCTGCGCCATCTCTGGCGCTGTCGGCACATTTGCCAATATCGATCCGCGTGTGGAGGAATATGTTGCCGACAAGCTCGGCATGGAAGCAGAACCTGTCTCGACGCAGGTCATTCCGCGTGACCGCCATGCCATGTTCTTTGCCACCCTCGGCGTGATCGCCTCTTCGGTGGAGCGTCTCGCGACAGAGATCCGGCACCTCCAGCGCACCGAAGTTCTGGAAGCCGAGGAGTTCTTCTCCAAGGGCCAGAAGGGCAGCTCCGCCATGCCGCACAAGCGCAACCCGGTGCTGACGGAAAACCTGACCGGCCTTGCGCGTCTCATCCGCTCGGCTGTGACCCCGGCCCTCGAGAATGTCGCCCTCTGGCATGAGCGCGACATCTCCCACTCTTCGGTCGAGCGCGGCATCGGCCCGGATGCGACCATCCATATGGATTTCGCCCTGCACCGCCTGGCGGGCGTGGTTGAGAATCTGCTCATCTATCCTGACCGGATGATGCTAAACATGGAGCGTATGGGCGGGCTACATAACTCACAGCGCGTGCTTCTGGCGCTCGTCGAGGCCGGTGTCAGCCGTGAGGATTCCTATCGCCTCGTCCAGCGCAATGCGATGAAGACGTGGGCAGGCGAAGGCGCTTTCCTCGATCATCTGAAGGCCGACAGCGAAGTGACCGGCAAGCTGACCGATGAGCAGCTGGAATCGCTTTTCGACCTCGACTACCACTTCAAGCGGGTCGACCTCATTTTCGATCGCGTCTTCGGCTAGACATCTGACAGGTGCTCCAAAGCAAAAAGCCCTCATCCATCGATGAGGGCTTTTCTTTTGGCTGCGGCGCGAAAGGCGGCTTAGGTTTTCTGCGTCTCCGTCTGGCTATCCGGGCGCTCATTCAGCGTCCAGGCTTCGCGGCTGATCTCAAGGTCGGAGAACCTGTCGACATCGAAGACCGGGACTTTCACGCCGGCTTTCCGCTGGTCGTCGAAATCCCGCATGACCCGGAGGCCGATCGGGAACAGAAGCGCCACGGCCAGAAGGTTCACGAGCGCGAGCAGACCCATTGTCAGATCACTGAAGCTCAGCACATCGGACAGCTCAACCGTGGCCCCAAACAGAACGAAACCGATCACGATGAGCCGGTAGATCAGGATCGAGAACTTGTTGTCGGGGATGTAATAGTCGACCGCATTCTCACCGAGATAGTAGGAATACATGATCGAGGAGAAGGCGAAGAGGAAGAGCGCAAAAGCGATGAAATACTCTGCCCAGTTGCCGACATGATCGGCCAGGGCGAGCTGGGTCAGCACACCCTGGGTGGCATCATCGACACCGATATAGCTCTGCGCGGACAGGATGATGATGAGCGCGGTCACCGTGCACATGATGATCGTATCGATGAAAACCGAAAGCGATTGCACCATGCCCTGCTGGGCCGGGTGTTCCACATAAGCGGCAGCCGCAACGTTGGGCGCAGAGCCAAGGCCCGCCTCATTGGAGAAAAGCCCCCGGTTGACGCCCATCATGATCGCTCCGCCAATACCGCCTGCGAAGGCTTCGTTCAGGCCGAAGGCGCTGGTGACGATGGTGGAGAGCGCTTCGGGGATCTGCGGCAGGTGGGTGACCAGCACATAGACGCCAAGGAGGGCATAGAAAATTGCCATGATCGGAACGATGATCTCTGCCACGCTCGCAATACGGCGCACACCGCCGAAGATCACGAAGCTGACCAGAATGGCAAGCGCGATGCCCGACCACATGCGCGGGGCCCCAAAGGCCGAATCGATCGAACTGGTTGTCGCGAAGCTCTGGAAACAGATGAAGGCAAAGCCGAAGGTGATGAGGAGCAGGAGCGAATAGACGAAACCGAGGACCGGCGCACCCTTGCCGAGTTTCTTGCCCAGACCGTGCTTGATGTAATAGGCGGGCCCACCGCGAAAGTCGCCATTTGGCTCTTTCTGCTTGTAGACCTGCGCGAGCGTACATTCGAAATAGCTGGTCGCCATGCCGACAAGCCCCACGACCCACATCCAGAAGATCGACCCGGCACCGCCGAGCGCCAACGCCGCAGCTACACCGGCGATATTGCCGCCGCCGACCCGGCCTGCCACAGACAGGGCAAGGGCCTGGAAAGATGACGGCTGATCCGTTTCGTGCTGGAACCCTTGTCCAAGCACGGAGAACATCGACCCGAACAGTCTGAACTGGACACCCCTGGACCAGATTGTGAAGACAAGTCCAAGTGGAATGAGAATGGCAATAAGTAGCTTGCCGCCGATAATGTCGTTGAGAAAATCCAGCATGTCGCCCTTGTCTGTTTTGTTACGTGCCGTTCATAGACAGCTGCGGCGCGGGATACAAACTGCCAGTCCACTCCATTTCGCGATTGCGTTGCTTTTGGTGCCGGTCTGGCCAGCTTCCGCCCAGCCGCCGGTCAAGCTGGTCAATCTCACGGCGGACTGGTGCGTCTCCTGCCGCGTCTTCGAACCAAAGCTCAGCCGCGCCCTGGAAAGCGTGACGAATGAGGATGTGGAACTGGTCACGATAGATCTGACGCATCTGAGATCGGGCGATGAGAGCCGCCAGGCCACCATTGATGCCTCAAAGGCCCTTCTGCGCATGCACCATGCCGAATATATCTGGGACTGGTATGGCGGCTATACGGGCATGGCGGTCCTGATCGCCGCCGATACGGGCGAACCGATCAGCTGTGTCGACAGCCGGCACACGATCGAGATGATCGAGGCCCGGCTTCAGCTGTCCGGCATTCTGGCCCGGCGCGCGGCCCCGGGGCGCAGGCGTCCCGACGGGGCCGACTGCCCGGCGCCGCTGCGCTGATTTTGCAACGCCTTCAGGCTGTGCGCATTCAGCTTATTCATAGAGCCTTCACCCTGCCGCAATTACACGCATGATGCGCGACGCACCGCGACACCCAGCCCAGGAGAGAGACCGCATTGGCAGGCAAGACGTCTTTCGGATCACCTGAAGACCGCCCGCCAACCCATGGCGGCAACCGGCGCCCTAAGCGCGCCTCGCGCGGCTTTCTGAAGGGCCGCCCCATCCTGTTATGGAGCCTTGTCATTGTCGGCGGGCTCGCCCTTATCGCGGCAATTGCGGTCTGGCTTTATGTGCAGAGCCTCTATCGCGGCATGCCAGGCCTGCCGACGACCGAACAGCTCTGGGCCAAGGGCCGCGAGCAGGCGATTGAATTTGTTGACCGTGACGGCGACACGATTGCGATCCGGGGCCCGCGCTATGGCCGCGCGGTACGGGTTGAGGAACTGCCGCCGCATGTCGCACAGGCCTTCATCGCCGCAGAGGACAAGCGCTTCTATGAGCATGACGGCGCCGATACGCAGGCCATTATCCGGGCAGCCTGGGCAAACTTCACGTCTGGCGAGACAGTCTCCGGCGCCTCCACCATCACACAGCAGCTCATCAAGAACCTTGTCCTGACGCCTGAACAGACCCTGCGCCGCAAGGCCCAGGAAGTTCGCCTCGCCCGGCAGCTGGAAGAGCGCCTCTCCAAGGATGAGATTCTCGAGCTTTATCTCAACCGGATCTATTTCGGTGCAGGTTTCTACGGTCTTGGCGCGGCCTCCCGCTTCTATTTCGGCAAGCCACCCGAAGAGCTCACGGTCGGCGAGGCCTCGCTTCTGGCGACCCTGCCCCAGGCGCCCTCACGTCTGGCGCTGACCAATAATCTCGATGACGCAAAACAGCGTCAGGCCTATGTGCTGCGTGAAATGGTGAATGCTGGCTTCATCTCGCAGCGCCAGGCGGCCGCCGCCGCTGCAGAGGAAGTCGAGCTTGCCGAACCACCTGCGCGCGATCCGCAATTTGGTTACGCGCTGGACGCCGCGACCGAACGCGTCAACGAAATCCTGCCCAGCCTGCCCGGGGATCTCGTTGTCACGCTGACCATCGATGCGGACGTTCAGCAACGCGTCGATGCCGCTTTCACCAAGCGCATGAAGGAAGAAGGCGCCGCGCAGGATGCCACACAGGCGGCCGGCATTCTCATGGACCCACGCGGGCGCATCCTCGCCATGTATGGGGGCGTCGACTATACCGAGAACCAGTTTAACCGCGCCACCCAGGCGCGCCGCCAGCCAGGCTCTGCCTTCAAGCCTTTTGTCTATGCGACAGCCATCCGTCAGGGCCTCACCCCGTATGACGTCCGCCGTGATCAGCCGGTCACCATCGATGGATGGTCACCGCAGAACTATTCCCGCGTCTATTCCGGCCCGATGACGCTGACTGAGGCGCTTCAGGATTCGATCAATACGATCGCTGCGCAGCTCGGTCAGGAAGTGGGTGAGGAGAATATCATCTCGCTCATCAAGTCCTTCGGCGTAAGCGGCGATTTCGATCCCTTCCCGTCGATTGCCCTTGGCAGCCAGGGGCTCAGCCTTCTCGATCTTGTACGCGCCTATGGCGTCTTCATGACGGGGGGAACGCGGCTTGATCCCTATATCGTCGACAGGATTTCAAATTCGCGCGGCGACGTTCTTTATGAACGCCCAAGCTACGATCCTTCGCGCGTCTATCCCCAGCGCGACGCGGAGACCATGGTCGCCATGATGGAGCGTGTAATCGCAGATGGGACAGGCCGGCGCGCGCGTCTTGAGGGCTGGCAGGTGGCCGGCAAGACAGGCACCAGCCAGGAGTCACGCGATGCCTGGTTTGTGGGCTTTTCGGCGCTTCGTGTCGGCGGCGTCTGGGTCGGCAATGATGACGACACGCCCATGGCGCGGGTGACCGGCGGCGGGCTTCCCGCAACGCTATGGCATGACATGATGGTGATCGCGCATGAGAACCTTGAGCCGGAAGCCCTTGCCGGGGCCGGTTCACTCGTGACCCTGTCGCCGCAGACGCGCCAGCGCATTGCCTTCTACCGCGATGTCGGAAACGCCTTTGCAGGCACCCAGAGCAACTAGCTAGTCGATCCGGAGCGGCGCGAAGCTGGCAGTCTGCGCCATCGACCATTCCCGCGCCAGATGCGTGTCGTCTGCACCGGAGATGAGCGCGCCCGGCTCGATCAGCTTGTAGGCCCGGTGGCCCGGCTCGGCGATGTCTTCTGTCACCCGGTGCATGATGTGTCGGGGGGTAAGTTCGGATGGATGCTCACAGCCCGCCGCGCCGACCACTTCCATGAGGGCACTGATGGTGTTGCGGTGAAAATTATAGACCCGCTCTGCCTTGTCGGGAATGACGAGGCCGCGCTGGCGGCCCTTGTCGGTGGTGGCGATGCCCGTCGGGCAGGTATTGTTGTGGCAGTTGAGCGACTGGATACAGCCGAGCGAAAACATGAAACCACGCGCGGTATTTATCCAGTCCGCGCCCAGCGCCATGGAGGCCGCCATGGAGAAAGCGGAAATCTGCTTGCCGCTGGCCCCCAGTTTTACATGCCGTTTGAGGTCACAGCCGACCAGCGCGTTGCGAACCAGTACCAGACCCTGGCGCAGCGGCGCGCCGATATGATCCATGAATTCGGCCGGAGCAGCACCCGTGCCGCCTTCTGCGCCATCCACCACGATAAAATCGGCATGTATCCCGGTCTCGAGCATGGCCTTGCATATGGCGAGGACTTCCCAGCGATTGCCGACGCAAAGCTTCATGCCCACGGGTTTGCCACCCGATAGCTCCCGCAACTGGGCCACGAACTCCATAAGCCCCTTGGGGGTCGAGAAGGCCGTGTGGGCGGCAGGGGAGAAACAGGTCTGGCCGACCGGGATGCCGCGCGCCTCTGCAATTTCCTCGGTCACCTTGTTGCCGGGCAGGACACCGCCATGGCCGGGCTTGGCGCCCTGGCTGAGCTTGATCTCGATCATCTTGATCTGATCGTCCTGGGCCACGTCGGCAAAGCGGTCCGGATCAAAGCGGCCCTCCTTCGTCCGGCAGCCGAAATAGCCAGACCCCAGCTCCCAGACGAGATCGCCGCCGCCAGCACGGTGGTATCGGGAGACACCGCCCTCTCCCGTGTCGTGATAGAAGCCGCCTTTCGCCGCGCCGCGATTGAGCGCCTCAATCGCATGCGCGCCGAGCGACCCGAAACTCATTGCCGAAATGTTGAGAAGGCTTGCCGAATAGGGGTGGGCCGTTCCCGGCGCGCCAATCTTCACACGCGGATCGGTGCCAGCCGGATGGCGCGCGGCAACAGAATGGGAGAGCCACTCATATGGGGGACGGTCGATATTGAGCTGGCTGCCAAAGGGTTCGACGGAGGTCACATTTTTCGCACGCCGGTACACCATGGCGCGCTCTTCATGATTGAAGGGACGTCCTTCGGTATCGCTCTCGACGATATAAGCCCTGAAAAAGGGCCGTAATTCCTCGGCGATCCAGCGGATGCGGGCTGCTATGGGGAAATTGCGCCAGAGCGTGTGCCGGGTCTGGAAGACATCATAGAGGCCGACGCCCGTCAGCCCGGCCATGAGGATGACCCCCACCCAGAAAAACGAACTTACCATGAGGCAGGCGCTGAACAGCGCCAGCATAAGAATGGAAGAGATGAGCGGCAGGAATCTATACATCAAACAAGGGTCCGTCGGCTGGCCAGTTTTTCCAGATAGCTCGCCCCGCAATGACTTCAATCGACAGTCCAGAGCCCGAAAGCGAGACCGCGCGCAGATCGAAACAGCCTTTGAAGGAACCTCAGCCCGCCCGGCCTGTTTATTCAACAGCTACACCACAGAACGTAAATTCCATGCATGCGTATCCGGACCATTCACAAGTGCATGGATGATGGGCCGGGGCCTTATGGCTCCGGTCCATTCCGTTCGGTTCTTGGGTTTGAGGGCGTGCTTCCCTAGTAGCCGTTCAGCTTTGCATAGCGGTCGCGGTGGAAGCTCGCCGAGCCGAGAAGCGCTTCCTGCACCCGTGCACGCTTCATGTAAAAGCCTGCATCATGATCATCGGTCATGCCGATACCGCCATGCAGCTGGACCGTTTCATTGGACACAAGATGGACGGTCTCGCTGGCACGGGCCTTAGCGAGGCTGGCAAGTTCGGCCAGATCATTGCGCTGTTCATCGACGGCCGCCAGAGCCGCAGCGATACAGGAGGTCGTCAGCTCAAGTTCCGTGAACATCCTTGCCGCGCGGTGCTGCAGAGCCTGGAAGGAGCCGATGAGCTGTCCGAACTGTTTGCGGGTCTGCATGTATTCATGCGTCATCTCAAAGGCCGCCAGCGAGGAGCCGAGCATTTCGGCGGCCAGTGCGATCCGGCCGCGGTCGAGCACGGGCTCCAGAATGTCCATCCCCTTGTCGGCTGCGCCGAGGACGTGAGACTCATCGACATGGACACCGTCCAGGGTGAGATGGGCTGCGCCGTGACTATCAACCGTGTTCAGCGTGTGGACCGTCAGGCCTTTCGCATCGCGCGGCACAAGGAACAAGGTCAGGCCGTGCGCATCGCCGGGTTCACCAAAGGTGCGGGCCACCACGATGAAGACATCGGCATGATGGCCATCCTGAACGTATTTCTTCGCGCCGGTCAGCGTGTAGCCCTGCCCGTCACGTTCGGCTTCGGTGCCGACGCCGGCGGGATTGTGATGGCTGGTCTCGTCCAGCGCGAGCGCGGTGGTCACCTCACCCGAAGCGATCTTTGGCAGCCATTCCTTCTTTTGCGCTTCGGTGCCGCCAAGCAGGATGGCGGATGCGCCGATGCAGGCGGTCTGCAGCAGCGGCGTTGAGGCGAGCGTGCGTCCTTGCGCTTCCATGACCTGGCCGAAGGCGACCATGCTCATCTCCACGCCATCATATTCTTCAGGGATCAGAACGCCGAAAAAGCCGAGCTCAGCCAGCTTCTGGCGGGCTTCCGGGTCGACCCCGTTCTTGCCGCTGTCGCGCAGCTCGCGCAGATGCTTCACCGGAAGCTCGTCGCGGGTAAAATTCACTGCGGTATCGCGCAGCATCTCCTGGTCTTCTGTCAGAACAAAAGTCATTTGAAAATTCCTTCCGGGTGGGTGCGTGGACACCATTCGGGCCACGCCCCGATAAACATGTGGTTCGATCTAGACCTACTGGTGGTCGCGCAGGCCGAGCACGCGCTTGGACACGACGTTGAGATTGATCTCGCTCGTGCCGCCCTCGATCGAGTTGCCTTTCGAGCGCAGCCAGCCGCGGGTCACCATCTTGGCGCCCTTGTCGAAGCCTTCGCCTTCCCAGCCAAGACCCTCAGTGCCGAGTGCCTCGATCATCAGCTCGTGCTTGTCCTGGTTCATCTTGGCAGCCGCGTATTTGATGATCGACGCGGTGTGGCCGACTTCCTGACCGGCTTTGGCCTGTTCCTGGCTGCGGCCAACCGTGAGATTGAACGCCTTGGTGTACATCTGGTGCTCTGCAATCCGCCCGCGCAGGTCGCCGTCGAGCAGCTTGCCATCGCTGTCCGTGCCAACATGGATCTTGGCGTATTCCTCTAGCTCCAGCATGCCGGTCCCGCGCGCCGAGCCGAAGCCGCTGGCGGAGATGGAGGAGCGCTCATGCTGGAGAAGACGCTTGGCGATCTTCCAGCCGCCATTCACTTCGCCGACAAGCTGGTCCTTGGGCACCTTCACGTCGGAGAAGAAGGTCTCACAGAAGGGTGAGGAGCCGGAGATCAGTTTGATCGGGCGGGTCTCAACGCCTTCGCTTTCCATGTCGAACAGGATGAAGCTGATGCCTTCATGCTTCTTGGTATTGTCGGTGCGCACCAGACAGAAGATCCAGTCGGCCTGATCGGCATAGGAGGTCCAGACCTTCTGGCCATTGATGAGGTAATGGTCGCCCTTGTCCTCGCACTTGGTCTGCAGACCGGCCAGGTCAGAGCCCGCGCCCGGCTCGGAATAGCCCTGACACCAGCGCGTCTTGCCCATCACGATATCCGGCAGGAAGCGTTTTTTCTGTTCTTCATTGCCGAACTCCAGAAGCGCCGGACCGAACATCCAGAGCCCGAAGGAGAAAAGCGGGGTGCGCGCATTGATGCGGGCCATTTCCTGCTCGAGGATCTTGGCCTGGTCGCGGTTGAGGCCGGCCCCGCCATATTCCTTGGGCCAGGTCGGGGCAGTGAAGCCCTGCTCGCCCATCCGCTCAAGCCAGACCTTGGAATCCGGGTTCTTGAACTTCTCGCGGCGTCCGCCCCAGACGACTTCGCTTTCCGGCATCGGCGTGCGCATGGACTCCGGACAGTTCTCTTCGAGCCAGCCGCGGATTTTCTCGCGGAAGGCTTCGTTATCGGATGGCGCGTCAAATGGCATGTCTGTAGGCTCCCTCAAGCGGTGCTATCGTTTCTGACAGTCACATTAGCCGTTTGGCAGGGCGCCGTCACGACCCGACGCTGCGACAGGGCACAAGTGACGCAGGTTTTAGCGACGAATGAGGGTACAGAGACCCAGACCGCTTTGCGCAAGTGCTCCCGCCAAGTCTCAGAACCGGCCGAGAAGACTGTGCTCCGGGCCTGTCTGAAAACCGGCAATATTCATGAGATGCACGATCATCAGGAATATCCCCAGCACGCAGAGTACCATGATCATGCCCCAGGGCAGCTTGTTCGGCCGACCGTCCCGGCGCGGCTTGCCGAGGCGCGCATTGGCGTACACCATAACCGCCACAAATATGGCGATCAGAACAGTCGGGAGAATCCACTCGGGCATCGAACCTGCCTTGTTACGCTGAGGGCATATGGGGCGTCTTGGCCCAGTAGGAAGGCCTGAGCGCAAGCCCCACCACCGCCTTGGCTGCCGCTGCTGTCAGGAGCAGCCAATAGAAGGGCCGGGTCGCAACCGCAATGATCCGCGACACGCTCCACCCCGCAGGGGCGAGGCAGTCGGCCACTATGCAGCCGGTCCATCCGGCTACGAAAAGTCCAAGGTCCACCGGCGTATAATCGAAAATCTGAGGAAAAAGCGTGCCGAGAATGATCATCAATACCATGGGTCCATAGAGGCATGCACTGAGAATGGCGCCGCCGAGCGTCAGCTGCAGGCTGAGCCAGCGCAGCGGCCCCAATTCGAAAAACAGGCTGACCGGCGCGCGCATACAGACCAGCCAGGTCTGGGCGAACCCCTTGATCCAGCGGCTTCGCTGATTGATCCAGATCGACAGCGTTTCAGGCGCGCTTTCAAGCGTCGGGGCGTTGATGGTCTCGGTCCGCCCGCCGAGGCGCGCGATCCGGATGCCGAGGTCAGCATCCTCTGTCACATTCCATGCGTCCCAGCCGCCAAAGGCAATAAGGTCTGCGCGCCTGAAATGATTGCTGGTACCACCCAGCATCACGGGCAGACGAAGACTGGCCAGAGCTGGCACATGAAGGGAAAACTGGACCGCATATTCAAGCGCCCACTGTGCCGGTAGCCAGCCGCTCGCGCCATTCATGGCAACGAGCGGCGCCTGGACACATTTCACGCCCTCGCCGCCTTCCAGGAATTTGACATAGGCCTCACGAAACTGGGCGGGGTCCGGCCGGTCCTCTGCATCGAGCACGGTCACATATTCTCCCCGCGCAACAGCCAGCCCGTAATTGAGGGCGCGCGGCTTGGTGAGCGGCTCGCCCTCGGGGACGAGAATACACTGTGTGCCTGGCGGAAAATCAGCCGCCAGCGCGGCTTCATACGTAGCGGTATCGTCGTCCTCAATCAGGAGCAGGATATCGAGCTTATCGGCCGGCCAGTCGATCGCGGACACATTCGCGGCCAGCTGTGCCATCATGTTCTGCTCATGGCGAAGGGCAATGAGGACCGAATAGACCGGCAGATCGCGTTCCTTTATGGCCGCAGCCTTGGTGGCGCGGGCAAACAGGACACGCTTAAGGATACCCACAATGGTAAGCGTGAGGCGCCAGATGACGGTCAGCGAGAAAAATAGCCAGAAAACGATGATGGCGAGAATACCGAGTATGGCGGGCGCCAGGACGAATGCGATGGCTGCTGCCGCAATCAGACCCCCCAGCACTTCCCACTGCCCGCGGCTCAGCCGATCCTTTGCGCTGAGATTAGGCGGCAGCGCCTCGGACCTTGAGAGCGCCTGCAGCAGCAAAGGCGCGCGCGGCGGCGCGTTAAACGCTGCCGCGTCCAGCCGGATGACATTTTTATGCGAATGAACAGCGCCCATGCGCGCTGCCAAGCAAGTCCCGGGCCTAATTAAAGGTTGTTACCGCTCAATCGCCAAGAAAGACCGCCAGGGCGTGGCCACTCTGCCAGGCCGCCTCGACGCGCGGGGCGATACGCCAGTCGCCTATGACGCCGATCCGGCTCTGGTCATCCCAGCCAAAGGGCGAGCCTGCCGCTGTCTCGGTCCTGGCATAGAGCCAGCGATGTGCTGAAGCGAAAACGGGTTGCGGCGCGCCCGTCATCTCACCGAACAGTCCTGCAAGCGTCGCGGCGACATCTTCGTTGTCCATATCGAGATTTGCGCGCGTCCAGGCCGGCGAGGCATGAAGGACAAACGTCTCCCCCTTATCCCGGCCCGGTTTTGAGGAATTTCGCACAGCCAGCGAGATGGGCGCCCCCTCGATCTCTGCGACGTCCCAGCCGAGGCTCACCCGTTGCTCGAAAGCCAGCATCGCAGCCAAGCACGGCGCAGTCACAACCTCGCTAGCCTCTTTCGCAAGCGCCGGGCTGTGCACCGCCAGAAGCGTTCCAGCCTGCTCGGCAGGGACCGCGAGAATCACGGCGTCGAATGGGCCCGCGAGGTCACCGCCTTCAAACTGGATGTAATTGCCCCCGGGGCGCCGCTCCAGCTGCGTGGCACGCATATTCCAGCCAATCTCATGGCCTTCAGCCATCGCCTTGACCAGGGCGTTCATGGCCGGGCTGCCTACATACCACTGGTCCGCGGGATCGGCCTCAATCGTATCCGCGCGCCAGTCCCCCGCCTGCTTTGAAAGCCGTGCACGCCGAGGTGTCCAGCTCGCCACGTAACCCTGCACCTCAAAATCCTGGATAAGCGCACGAAACCCGTCATCGCGGGCGGTGAAGAACTGGGCCCCATGATCGAAGCGCAGCTCCCCCACCGGGGTCTGCGCCCGGCGGGTAGAAAGCCGCCCGCCTGCGCCCCTGCCCTTGTCAAACAACCGGACCTGATGGCCGGCCTGCTTCAGCTCCTGCGCCGCGCTGAGGCCGGCCACCCCTGCGCCGATGATCGCAATCTTCATTCCTGCTTCTCCTGTTCAGATACAGAGCTAGTTTCGCTGTCAGGAAGGCAAGCATCATGGTCCACGCGAAACGCTCCTCAAACAAAACGGTACGCAAACGCGACCTGCCGCAGAAGATGTGTCCGGTCTGCCAGCGGCCGTTCTCATGGCGCAAGAAGTGGGAATCGGTCTGGGAGGAGGTCGTCTATTGCTCAAGAGCCTGCCGTCAGAAGGGGCGCTCTTAGCTTCTCTTCAAATTTTATCGAAAAACGATGATATTTAAGACCCTGATTTATATAGGTTTGTAGAAATTGTGCATTGTTTTTCGATAATCACATATTGAAAAACAATAATTTCGTTGCTAGATCAATCTCGTCGGCGGCACAGAGACAAACCAGCCCCGGCAGATAACCAGCCAACCGGCACTTCAAGACCGGAACTTGCAACGAAGGAGTAATATCAGATGCAACCGCTCGCCTCCCAGACCCACCAACCCCGTCTGGACCAGACCTCGATGACCGCTGCCATGCCAGCCATCGAGAGCGCCACCGGACACGTGTCCGGCAAGGCGGCCAACGACAATACCGGCCACTGGAAGCCAACGCTTCTGGTCCAGCGCCGCCGCCGCATCAACCGGCGTATCGGTCGCACCTGGTAAGGATCAGGCGTTCCCGGCGGGGCACTCTCGTCGCACCCCAGACCCGCCTGGGAGCCCTGAAACGAACCGCCCTGCCCCGCCCGGCAGGGCGGTTTTCGCGTTCAGGAGAGGAGCGCCTTGCGCCTTACCCAGCCTGTCATGCGGAAATGCACCGGAATGAAGGTCTCGTCCTCATCGGACTCAAACAGAACAGCCGTACCCGTGGGCAGCTTCTCTTCAAGCTTGCGGGCCACTCTTGGATCACTCGCGCCTGACTTTCGCATGATCGCAACGGCGAGGTCATGAAGGCCAGGATTGTGGCCGATCACGATGAGGGTTGAACACGCGTTCGCCGCTTGTGCGACAAGGTCTGTGAGGGTGGGAACACTGGCGAGATAGAGACTGTCAGACAGCTTTACATCGCACGCTGGAAACACCTCATGGACATGGCGCCAGGTTTCACGGGTGCGCCGCGCGGTCGAGACCAGTGCATGATCCGGCGCCCATCCAATGGCATCAAGTTGAGCAGCTACGGTCTCTGCATCCTGATGGCCGCGCTCGACGAGTTTGCGGTCGCGGTCCGACAGGCCCTCATGCCAGATTTCCGTCTTGGCGTGCCGCAGAAGGATCAGACGTCTCATGCGAGCTGGCCGGCCCCGGCAGCCTTAGTAAAATTAAAGACCGAAATCAGCACCCGAAACTTGTCCTCTCGCCCGCCAGAGCCAATGTGAGTTCGCGAAGATATAGCAATCAACGGAGAATGCCATGAGCCTTCTGCTAGGTGATACCGCACCGGATTTCGAGGCCGAAACAACTGAAGGCAAGATCAGCTTTCACGACTGGATCGGCGATGACTGGGTTGTCTTTCTCTCCCACCCTGCAGACTTCACCCCCGTCTGCACCACAGAGATCGGCTACACGGCGAAACTCAAGGACAAGCTGGCCGAGCGCGGCGCCAAGGCGATCGTGATTTCTGCCGACAGCCTTGAGGACCACAAGAACTGGATCAAGGATGTCGAGGAAACACAGGGCGCCAAGGTGGAATTTCCGCTGATCGCCGACCCTGACCGCAAGGTCGCGACCCTCTACAACATGATCCATCCCAATGCCGATGCGAAAGTGACTGTGCGGGCCGTCTATGTGATCGACCCGAACAAGAAGATCCGCGCCTCGATCATCTATCCGCCGAGCGCCGGGCGCAATTTCGATGAGATCCTGCGCCTGATCGACAGCCTGCAACTGACCGATGGCTACAAGGTGGCGACACCTGTGAACTGGCAGGTCGGTGAGGATGTCATCATCGTGCCGAGCGTCTCCGATGAGGACGCCGACAAGATGTTTCCGAAGGGCTACAAGACGATCAAGCCTTATCTGCGCACCACGCCGCAGCCGGATAAATAAACACCCTGCGCAAGCAAAAAGAAAAGCCGCTCCGGAAAACCGGGGCGGCTTTTTTCTGTCTGACCCTCTCGCCTAACGGCTGAACATGCGGATCAGCTTCTGGCTGGGGGTGAGGGAGCGGCGCTTGAGGCCAAGCTTGCGGCGCAGATTTTGCGGCGCCCCATAAACCGCTTTCAGCCTTTTCAGGCGTTTGAGCGTCTGGGTCGAGCGGCTGGAATTCAGTTTCCCGGCGATGGTGAACCTCCTTCGATTTTTCTACACCTTATCACAGATGCGGGCCCTTTCGAAGACAACCGGCGAGATGACAGAAAAACGTCACGCCATAGACGCAAATCTGTTGAGGACTCGCATCATAGACGAATCATGCCCGCGCTCCCTCATGTTCAGTCGCTGTCCCGGCCCGGCGGCCGCACGCCGAACGACGACCGCGCAAATGGGGCCGCGGGGACCTCAAGCGGGCATGCATGGGTCATCGATGGCGCCACGGGCGTGGGCGAGACAAACTATATCAGCGGCGCGGGCAGCGATGCGGCCTGGCTCGCGGCACGGCTGGATGAACTGTTCGCGCAGCTGCCGCAGACGACTGAACCGCTGCGGGTTGCCATGCGCCGGATCATAGGGCGCGTACGCGACGACTATCTCGTCGAAACCGCGCGCCTGTCGGTCCCCGACTATGCCATTCCCTCCGCCGCCGCGCTCTATTGCGGCTGGGAGCAGAGCGGCCACCGCCTGCACCTTCGGTTCTCAGGTCTGGGCGATTGCACCGCCATTGTCCGCGAATCGAGCGGCCTGCTGCACATTGTCGGCGATCTCGCCGATGGTGGGTCGGATGCGGCGGCGCTGCAAGATTTCGAGGCCTTTCGCGGCGATACAAGTGAAAGCGCCCGCGAGGCACTGCGCAGTTATCTACGTGAGCGGCGCGCCAGAATGAACCGGCCGGATGGCTACTGGATTTTTTCCATCATGCCCGAAGCGGCTAGCCACTTGAATGAGCAGACGCTCTGCCTGCGCAGCCCGGCTATCATGATCATGATGACGGACGGGTTCGCCCGCCTCATCGACCATTTCCACGCCTATACGCCGGAAACGCTTCTCGATGCGGCCATGAGCGGCGGGCTGGAGCCGCTTTACGAGGAGCTTCGCGCCCTTGAGGCGGCCGACCCCGATTGCAGGGCCGCGCCGCGCGTCAAGTCAGAGGACGATGCAAGCGCCGTCCTGGTGCGTCTGGAAGCCGATAGCTAGCTAGGCCGGCATCGTGATCTTGCCATGCACCAGGTCCGAATAGTCGGTCACGAGCGCTTCGGTCACATTCCCCGGCGTGTAGGACGCCTCACCAATGGAGCGGACGGGCGTGATTTCTGCCGCCGTGCCCGTGATGAAGCATTCGGAGAACGTCGAAAGCTCCTCAGGCATGATGGTGCGCTCGACAATCTCGATCTGGCGCGCCTTGGCGAGCTTGATCGCCGTCTGCCGGGTGATCCCGTTCAGGAAGCAGTCCGGGGTCGGCGTATGCAGGGCGCCGTCGCGCAGGAAGAAGATGTTGGCGCCGGTCGCCTCGGCCACATGACCGCGCCAGTCCAGCATCAGAGCATCGGCAAAGCCATCCTTTTCTGCCGCATGCTTGGACAGCGTGCAGATCATGTAGAGGCCCGCAGCCTTCGCCTCGCAAGGGGCGGTGGCCGGATCGGGGCGGCGCCACTGGGCATGCGTCATCGCGATGCCCTTCATCTTGTCGGCAAAATAGTCGCCCCAGTGCCAGACGGCGATGGCGACATGGATCTTGTTGTTCTGCGCCGAGACACCCATCATTTCCGACCCGCGCCAGGCGAAGGCGCGCACATAGGCATTCTCGAGACCCGATTTCGCCAGCGTTTCCTGCTTGGCCTTCTCGATCTCATCGACCGTGTAGGGCAGCTCGAAACCGAGAATGCGGGCAGAGCGGGCAAGACGTTCAGAATGCTTGCGCGATTCGAAGATATGCCCGCCATAGGCGCGCTCGCCCTCAAAGACAGAGGACGCATAATGAAGGCCGTGCGTCAGGACGTGAATCGTGGTTTCACGCCAAGGTACGAACTTGCCATCCATCCAGATGTATCCATCTCGATCATGATACGGTGTGGATGCGTCGGCCATTATTTCTCGTCCTTGCTTGAACTCTTACCGGAAAACCGTTCCATTCTCAGATTGTGGCATCCGAAGTCAACCAGAAGCCGGGCGAAACGGGGCGGGTCGACCCGCGACTCTTTCTCAGGGAGGAAGAGCTCGACAATGGTATTGCGCTCCTGCTGGCCAGTGAGCGCATCATCGCGACCATTACGCGCAAGGCCCAGAAGCCGACCGGGCTTAGCGCCACCAGCCTTAGGCTGCTCATGACCATCCGGTTCGAACCCGACCTTACGGTCAGCGAATTGCGAGACCTGACGGGGGCGACGACCCCGACCCTCGCGCGCCTTCTTGGAGAGCTCGACAAGGAATCCCTCATCGTGAAGCGCCAGGGCGGCCGCGATGCGCGCCGGCGCCGCCTGACAGTTTCACCAGAAGGCGAAGCGCTGCTGCGCCCGCTGGTCGAGCAGCTGCGCTCAGCCCTGCGCGAAGCCTACCGGGATGCAGGCGCCAACGCCGTTTCGGGGACGCGCGCTGTCCTGGAGGCCCTGACGAAATGACCGAGGCCCAGCATATACTCGTGGTTGATGATGATGACCGCATCCGCACGCTGCTGAAGAAATATCTGACCCGCAGCGGTTATCGCGTCACGGCGGCATCGGACGCGGCCAGCGCACGGAAACTGATGACGACATTCGACTTCGACCTCGGCATTCTGGACATCATGATGCCGGGCGAATCGGGCATCGATCTTCTGTCGGACCTGCGCAGGACGGGAAAGGACACCCCCGTCCTGCTGCTGACGGCGCGCGGTGAGACCAGCGACAGGATCGAAGGGCTCAAGGCCGGCGCGGACGATTATCTTGCCAAACCTTTTGAGCCGGAGGAGCTGCTCCTTCGTCTCGGTGCGATCCTTCGCCGCACGCATGTCGAGCCACCGCCGGAAGAAATCGAGATGTCGGGCCTCGTCTTCAACGCCAAACGGGGCGAGCTCACCTCCGGCGACCAGCGCGTCAGGCTGACCGAGGCGGAGCTTCAGCTTCTCTCCATGCTTGCCAGCCGCGCGGGCGAACCCGTCAGCCGGGAGGAGCTTGCCTCAAGGTCGCCCAACAGTACCGAACGCTCCATCGACGTGCAGGTCACCCGGCTTCGCCGCAAGATCGAGCCAGACCCGAAACAGCCTGTTCATATCCAGACGGTGCGCGGCGTCGGCTACCGTCTGATGCCGGACTGACAGGTCCAGCAACCCTCATCTGCGCGCTTTGCCAAACCCTCCGCCCCGGCTAAGGCTAGAGGCGAATGAAACGCCTCTTTCATCTGCGTCTTCGCGACATTACCCCACGCGGCCTCTATCCGCGTTCGGTGCTGATGGTGATCCTCCCCGTGATCCTGCTTCTGACGGCGGTGACCTATATTTTCTATGACAGCCACTGGCGCCACACCTCACGCAAGCTCAGCCAGACCATGGCAAGCGAGATCAGTTTCATGGTCGGGCTTCGCGACCGCTATCCGGACCAGTTCGACATGCTGCGCGAAGATGCGCGCCAGGAGATGCAGCTGGATGTGACCGTGCTGGAAGGTGTGAGCCTGCCGACGGAACAAAAGCAGCTTTTTTTCACCGCGCTCGATGAAATCCTTTCCCGCGAGCTCGATGTCGCCCTGGAGGAGCCGTTCTGGTTCGATATTTCCGGCTATGGCGAGACGGTTGAGATCCTTGTCCAGGACGGCAATGACGTTATCCGCTTTATCGCCGAGCGCGACCGGACCTTCTCGACCACCGGCCATATCTTTATCGTCTGGGTGATCGGGGCGAGCGGCATTCTCATTGCGCTTGCACTTGGCTTCCTGCGCAATCAGGTCCGCTCGATCCTCCGTCTCACCGAAGCGGCGAAAGCCTATGGCCGGGGCGGCGATGGCGGCGACTACCGCCCCTCAGGCGCGACAGAAATCCGCGATGCGGCCCGCGCGGTCATAAATATGCGCACGCGCCTGACCGCCTTCGCCGAGGAGCGCACCACGATGCTCGCCGGCATCAGCCACGACCTGCGAACGCCGCTCACCCGGCTGAAGCTCCAGCTCGCCATGATGGATGACTCTCCGGAACTCGAAGAGGCCCGGCAGGACATCCAGGAGATGTCGGCCATGCTGGACGAATATCTCGCTTTCGCCAGCGGAAAGGCCGGCGAGGCGCCTTCGGAGTTTCGCTTTGACACCCTTGTCAGCGAAACCGTCGCCTCGCTGGGTGGACGTGCCAGAATCCGCCAGAGTGACCCTGTCACGCTCTCCGGCCGTCAGGGGCTGATCCGGCGGGCTGTCTCCAACATCATCTCGAATGCCCAGGGCTTTGCAGACGAGGTGGAAGTGGAGGTCATGCAGGGGCCTCACCTTGTCGAGCTTATTGTCGATGATGACGGTCCCGGCATCCCCGAAGACCAGCGCGCCGATGCCTTCAAGCCTTTCCACCGGCTCGATGCCTCCCGGAACCAGAACGTACCGGGCACCGGGCTTGGCCTCTCCATCGCGCGCGACACGGCGCGACAGCATGGCGGTGACATAAGGCTGGAAGACAGCCCGCTCGGGGGCCTGCGTGTACGCCTGCGCCTGCCGCTCTGAGGGCCGCTAGAACCCGGCTGGCGTCGGCAGGCCCGGCGCACTGAGGCAGATGACCTTGAACCGGCGGCCGAGCTCTGCCGGATCGACCAGACGGCGCACACCCTCATAGATCGCCTGATCCTGAGCGGGATTGGCCTTGATAAGCGCCTGCATGCGCGCTTCTGCGCCCAGCCCCATCAGGAAGGGGCCCTGCTCGATGGGACCGGCGACATCCAGCCCGCGGGCGCGCGCCAGTCTCGCCAGCCGCCCGAAGTCGACATCCACGGTAAGGTCGCTCTCGCCCGGCATGGCTAGCGGATCCACCTGGCGGCCGTCCCTGAAAGCCCGCAGCGTGTCCCCGGGCGCGCGCTCGCTTGTCCCGTAATCGATGAAGAGAGCGCGGCCCCTCACCGATTTCAGTGCGTCCGAGAGGGTTTCACACAGCGTGTCCAGGGCGGGCTGAACTTCGACATTCGCCTGATCTGCTGCAGGCTTTACGGACAGCTCACCGGCCTTGTCGCTCGCAAGGCCGAAGGCAAGGTTGTCCGCATCGCCTGGACCGACGACCCGCTCGCGCCAGCCATCACCAGCCTGCACAAACTGGCGCGCTGGCAGGCAATCGAGCCATTCATTGGCCAGCAGCAGGAAAGGCTGCTCGCCAAGCGATTTGAATGCCCCCAGAAAATCGGGGTGAAACTGTGAAAGGCGCGCCTCCTGAGCGGCGGCATAGACCGGGCTGGCCTCATTGATCGCGAGCTGAAACCGCTGCCCGCCGCCCGCCTGACCGATGGCGCGCATCATATCGTCCATCATGGTGCCGCGTCCGGCGCCCACCTCAATCAGGGAGAAAGGGTCTGGCGCGCCCAGGATCTGCCACTCATGAAGGCTCCAGAGGCCAAGCAATTCGCCAAAAACCTGACTGATCTCAGGGGCCGTGATGAAATCGCGTCCAATGCCGGGGCGGGTGGCATAATAGCCGAACTGCGGGTCATGCAGGCAGGTATTCATATAGGCAGAGACGGGCAGTGGCCCGCCCGCCTCGATCAGTCTCAGCAGCTTGGACTTCAGCCCGCTCATACCCTCTCGGCGCCGGCAGGCGGCCGGCTAAGCCCGTACCAGACCAGCAGGACACCGCCGATCCACATCGGCAGGGAAAGAAGCTGGCCCATCGTGACCCAGTCCGGCAGCACGCCCATGGTAAAGCTGTCAGGCTCCCGGAACTGTTCTGAAATTGTACGGCCCGCCGCATAGAAGAGCAGGAAGATGCCGGCCGCCAGACCGCGGCGTTTCAACAGGCCGAACCTCCAGACCAGAATGGAGATCACAAGGAATGGCAGGAGCCCCTCAAGGAAGGCTTCGTAAAGCTGGCTCGGATGGCGCGGCATTTCCGGCTGGCACAGCCGGTAGGCCGGGTTCTGGTCGCGGCAATACACCCATTCATTGGCCGCCCAGTCATAGGCCGAAGGTGTGCCGCCCGTATTGGCCTCGGGAAAGATCATGCCGATCGGTGCATCCGTATGGCGGCCATAAAGCTCTGCATTGATGAAATTCGCGCAACGGCCGAAGAATATGCCGATGGGCGCCACCACGCCCGCGATATCGGCCAGCGGAAAGAGTTTCAGTCCCCGCATCTTTGCCGAAACCAGGATGGCGATGGCGACCCCTAGAAGGCCGCCATGGAAGGACATGCCCCCTTCCCAGATGCGCAGCAGGCTCCACGGGTCGCGTTGGACGGTCTCGAACTGGAAGGGCAGCTGATAGAAAAAGATATAGCCAATCCGCCCGCCAAGGATCACGCCCAGCGTCACATAGAACAGGATATCGTCGATATCGTCGGGCGTCGCCGGGCTTGTCCCACCCCAGAGGCGTTCGCGCTTGACCAGCATGACCGCATAGCGCCAGCCCAGAATGAGACCCGCGATATAGGCCAGCGCATACCAGCGGATCGGAAAGCCGCCAATCTCGACCAGCGCCGGATCGAACTCCGGAAAACTGAGGGCTGCTGTATAGAGTGCGTGCATCGCCTGCCTTTTCCCGTGGCTCGCCGTCGTCTATCTGTAGACCGATACCGGCTAGTCTCTCCCCATAGTCGCGGCAAGGAGTAACCGCATGGCCAATACAAATCCACTACTCGATGAGCTTGCAGGCTTCATGACAGGCGCGATGGGCGCGGCCCGCTCGGCTGGCGAGGAAGCGCGTACCGCCATGCAGTCGCGGGTCCGCGAATTCGTGGCAGACATGGACCTTGTCGAACGCGACGAGGTTGAAGCGCTGCGCGCCATCGCCATCAGCGCGCTGGAAAAGGTCGAAGCGCTCGAAAAGCGTGTCGAGGCTCTGGAAAAGACATCCGGCTGATCAGCGGAAATCCCCGGCAAGCCGCATGCTCTTCATAAGGGCATGCACCGCCTGTCCCGTTTCCAGCGACAGGTCTTCAAGCGCGGCCCGCGTGATCTGGGCGCGTATGATGGCTCCGCCAACCTCAAGATCGATGAGGACTTCGGCGCTTATATCCTTCGAGACGATACGATGGACGTGAGCGGGAAGCACATTGCGGATCGAAACCGGCCCCGGCGGGCGAAGCGCAATAGCGACATCACGCGCATCGATGAACAGGCGCACCGTTTCGCCTGACCTCGCGTCTCTGGCTGCGGGCAGATAGACCGGCACATCGCCAATCGTGAGCCGCATCAGGCCGCCACCCTCCTCCACAGACTGGATCCTGGCCTCGACCAGAGAGGCCGGGCCCGCCGCATCCGACAGCGGCCCGAGATCGAGGGTTCGGGAGACCTCTGCGACCGGCCCACTCGCGGACACCTGCCCACTATCGATCACGACGATTTGCGAGGCGAGAGCGGCAACTTCCTCCAGATCATGACTGACATACAGCACCGGACAGCGTGACCGCTCGGGCAGCTCACGCAGATAGGGCAGAATGGCCCGGCGTGCCGCCCGGTCGAGGCCAGTCAGCGGCTCATCCAGCAGCAGAAGGTCCGGACAGGAAAGGATTGCCCGCGTCAGGGCGACCCGGCGGCTTTCCCCACCAGAAAGCGATGCCGCGGGCCGCTCAAGCAAAGACCCTATGCCGGAAGCCTCAACAGCCGTCTCGAAATCCGGGCTGCGACCCGCCCTGGCAGCCCGGCGGGCGGCAAAATCCAGATTCCCCCGCACATCGAGATGGCTGAACAGGCGGACATCCTGAAAGACATAGGCAACATTGCGCCGATGGGCGGAAAGCACATTCCCTGCCGCGCTATCGAACCAGACAGCATCCCCAAACCGGATACACCCCTCATCTGGCAGCTCCAGCCCCGCAATGGCGCGCAGCAGGGTTGTCTTGCCGCTGCCGCTCGGCCCGAATACCGCGGTCACACCATCAAGCAGCAGCGTTTTGTCGACCTCCAGCTTAAAACCGGGGCGGCGCAGCTTGAAGTCGAGATGAAGCAGGTCAGCTGACACGGAGACGGTAGCTCCTGTTGAGGGCATAGACCCCGACAAGCGTCACGAAGGCGAAGGCGAGCAGGCCGGCCGAGAGCACATGCGCTTCGGCATACTCAATCGACTCCACGTGTTCATAGATCGCGATCGAGATCACACGCGTGCGGTCCGGGATATTACCGCCCACCATCAGGACCACGCCAAACTCCCCGATTGTATGGGCAAAAGTCAGGACGCAGGCTGTCAGCAGCCCGCGCGCGGACTGGGGCAGGAGCACATGCAGTATCGCATCGAGCGGCGAGGCACGAAGCGTTGCCGCCGCTTCCAGCGGGCCCCGCCCGACCGCCTCGAAGGCCGATTGAAGCGGCTGAACCATGAAAGGCAGCGAATAGACGATGGAGCCGATCACCAGACCCGCAAAGGAAAAGCTCAGCGTACCGCCCGTCAGGCTGCCCCAGATGCCCCCGAGGGGCGCGTCCGGGTTCATGAGAAGAAGGAGATAGAAACCGATCACTGTTGGCGGCAGGACAAGCGGAAGCGCCGTCACCGCTTCGATGACGGGTTTGAAGCGGGAGTCTGTATAGGCAAGCCACAGGGCGAGCGGCAGGCCGATCATCAAAAGGATCACCGTCGTGACACCCGCAAGCTGCAGGCTCAGAATGACGGGCCCGAGATCAGGCATCGGGACCTATATCCGCATACCCATAGCTACGGATGATCGCCTGCGACTTTTCACTGCGCAGGAAGTTGATGAACTGCAGCGCGCCCTGATTGGCTGCGGCGTGGCGCATGAGGACAAGGTCCTGCCGGATCGGCTCATGCAGCTCCCCCGGCACCCGCCAGATGGCGCCCGTTTCCGCCCGCTCTCCCTGGGCCAGCTGGGAGGCCGCCACGAAGCCAAGCTCCGCATTTCCACTTGCCACAAGCGCGAATGCCTGCCCCACATTCTGCCCATAGACCAGTTTGCCGGCCAGCGCCTCTTCCAGCCCCAGACCAGTCAGAACCTGACGCGCAGCGGCGCCATAGGGCGCCAGATCCGGATTGGCCATCGCAAGCGCGCGAAAGTCCGCCTGCCCCAGAACCACCTCCCCATCGAAAGACGCCGCATCGCCATCGGGCATCCACAGGACAAGCTGGCCCACCGCATAAGTGAACTGGGTGCCTGACATGGCCCGGCCGCTTTCGACCAGACGGCGCGGACGCTCCCGGTCGGCGGCAAGGAAGATGTCATAAGGTGCGCCATTGTCGATCTGGGCATAGAGCTGGCCGGTCGATCCAGAAGAAATGACGAGCTCCAGTCCGGTCTCTGCCTCGAATTCCACTTCGAGCGCTTCGGCTGTGGCGAGAAAATTGGTGGCGACGGCGAGCATGACATCGCCGCGATGCGGCTGGCTGCACCCGGTCAGCAAGGCGGCTGACAGACCAAGGGCAGCGCCGACCTTTCTGATCCAGTTCAGTCCCGACATTTCAATGGTCTAGCACCCGCCCTGGTGCGCAGCAACGCTGAGTGCGCCCACGCGCACCCTGCCTTCGCACCAGCCGCGCTGTGCTGCAACTGTTCTGACCATTTGAAACCCTCACCCCCGCATGCGAGGGGAAGCTGTGCCGGGCTTCCACAAGTGAGAGGGGAAGCTAGGTTGCAGGGGCTGGTCCCCGTGTTACCGTTCCGGCCAGTGGCGATTTGCCACGCTGATTCGGAGGAAATCGCCGATGAGCCTCAATCTCGAACAATCCCGGGACTTCAATGCCGATCCGCTCGACATGGTCGAAGCGTGTCTCGAACATGCAGGCTGGGAACACCAGCGCGACGACGACTACGCCGTCCAGTGCATCGCCCAGACACGCTGGGGTGAGATGGGCGCCCTGATTGCTTCTCGGCGCGAACCCCCTGCCCTCCATTTCACCATTACGCTCGACCTGAAACCGACGGCCGCGCGGACGAACGCCATCGCCAGACTTGTGCTGATGGCAAATGAGCGCCTGTGGCTCGGCCACTTCGACTATTGGGTTGAGGACAATGTCCTTCTCTTCCGCCACACCCTGCCCATGCTGGACCGGGTCGAGCCGGAAGAAGGCGAAATCCGCGCCGTGATCGCGGCGGCAACCGATGCCGTGAACATGTTCGTTCCGGCCTTCAACTTCGTCATCTGGGCCGGCAAGACACCGGAAGAAGCCATCGACGCAGCCATGTTCGAAACCGATGGCGAGGCCTGAGTCCGGCCTCACCCTCGTTGGCGGCGGCCGTATGGGATCAGCGCTCGCTGGCGGCTGGATCAAGTCCGGCTATGAAGGCGCGATCTCAATCCATGACCCGGCACCGTCCGACCTGCTGAAGGGGTGGGCGGAGGCTGGAAAGATACACCTCAATCCGGCGCCCGCACCTGCCAATACGCTGGTGGTCGCGGTCAAACCCCAGATCTTCCCGAAGATACTGGATGACCTGCGCGCCTTTGTGGGCAAGGACACGCTCGTCCTCTCGATCATGGCGGGTATCACGCTCGACAGCCTGGCCGAAAGGCTTGGAACGGGGCGGGTCGCCCGGGCCATGCCGAATACACCCGGCCTTGTCGGCGAAGGCATGACGCTTCTCTGCCTGCCCAGCAGTGCATCCGATGAGGATGCAGCCCATCTGCGGGATCTCCTCACCCCGCTCGGCGCCGTCGAAGGCCCGATCCCCGAAGACAAGATTTCGGCCGCCACGGCCCTGTCTGGCTGCGGCCCAGCCTATGCTTTCCTGCTTGCCGAAGTCATGGCCGCTGCAGGTGAAGCCCATGGTCTCGACCGCGATCTTGCCCTCCGGCTGGCGCAGAAAACCGTACAGGGTGCTGGTGCCCTCATGATGGACAGCGACGAGCCCCCCTCCACCCTGCGCGAGAACGTCACGTCTCCGGGCGGTGTGACCAAGGCGGCGCTCGACGTCTTGATGCGCGACGGCGCCATGCCATCTCTCATGAAGGAGGCGGTTGCTGAAGCGATCAAGCGCGACCGCGAACTTTCAGGAGACTGAACCATGAGCGATGCGCGCAGAGAGATTCTCGACAAGGGCGTCGAGGCGGCCCTCCATCTTACCAAGACCATTGACTGGCGTGACCTCACCCTCAGCGCCATAGCAGAGCGGGCCAGCCTTTCGCTTGAGGATTTCCACGGTGTCGCGGACAAGGCAAAAATTTCCGACGCCGTCGAACCCTGGCTGGACCGCGCAATGAGCGAAGGGTCCACCAGCGAGGACGAAGCGCCCCGCACGCGCCTCTTCGACGTCATCATGATGCGCTTCGACAGGATGGAACAACACCGCGAGGCCCTCCTCTCGCTACAGGAGTGGCGTCAGACCCAGCCTGTCCGTATCCTCAACCTGATTGCCGCGCGTCACGAAACCGCGAACTGGGCCCTCGCCTGCGCCGGGCTTGATAGCGCCGGTGATTTTCCCAAGCCTGTGCGCAAGAGCGCCATCGCCTGGGCCCTTGCACAGGCAGAAATAGCCTGGCGCAAGGAAGACAGCAGCGACCTGTCGCGTACCATGGCCAAGCTGGATGGCGAACTTCGCAAGATGGAAGAGCGCGCCGGCTGGATCAAAGGCCGTTTTGGCCGCAAGATGCGCGACACCCCAGACCCGGCCACTGGCGCCATGTCAGAAGAGGACACGCCAGCCTTCTCCTGATGCCGGTCTGCAACACAAGGCGGCAAATCAGCGGCGCCTGAAAACCACAGGTTTTCGACGGGCTGCCCTGCAACAAATAGTTCAGAAAAGCGTCACAAGCGCGACGCAGAAAGTCCCCTATCAGGCCCCCGTCAAATCTGACTGAGGGGTTAACAATGTTCAGACACGCACTTTTGCTGACAAGCTCGTTCGCGCTTGCCGGCGTCGCCATGGGCCAGGCTGCATCGACCGATACGGATGAGGAATACAAGCTCGACACCATAACCGTGGAAGGCTCGCTTCTCTCGCGCCAGCGCGGCATCGAGGAAAAACGCGACGCGCTGCAGATCATCGAGGCGCTCGGCTCCGACGAACTCGGTCAGCTGCCGGACAAGAATGTCGGCGAAAGCCTCAATCGTCTGGCCGGTGTCAGCATGCTGGTCGAGAAGGGCGAGGGCCGCTACGTCCAGATCCGCGGCATCAATCCCTCCCTGAACAATGTCACAATCAATGGCGCCAATCTCGGCTCGCCTGAAACCGAAGGGGGCGGCCGCAACGCCCCGCTCGACATCATCGCTGGCGGCGTGCTCGGGTCTGTCCAGGTCATCAAGGCCCCGACCCCCGACATGGATGCACAGGGCATTGGCGGCACCGTGAACGTAGAAACCAAGTCGCCCTTCGACCGCACAGACGATTTCTATGGCTATCTTACAGCCCGCTACGGCTTTGAGGACATCGAGCCGAAAGCCGGCGCCTATGGCGGCGAGGATCCCTACGGCATAGATGCCACCCTCTCGGGCAAAACCATGGATGGCAAGTTTGGCTGGCTCGTCGGCGGCTCCTGGTCTGACCGCGAGTACATCGCGCCCGGTTACTATGCCGATGACTGGGTGGACTATGAGGCCGACCCCGTAACCGGTTCGGTCGGCGGTGCAGCGCCAGAGAACGTCAAGAACAACTATTACGTCATCGGCCGGGAACGGCTGAACCTCAACGGCACTGTGGAATTCCGCCCGGACGACAATTCGAAATATTTCGCGCGCGCCTTCTATGCGAGCTGGGATGAATTCCAGCACCGCAACCGTTACGAGCAGAACTTCGACACGGACGTCGTCTTCAACTCGCCGACGACAGGCACGATTGGCGAGAATCGTGTCGCGGCAAATATCCGGCTGGAAAATGCCGAGAAGGAAATCTTCACCGTGTCGGCCGGCGGCGAGAACATCTTCAATGACTTCACCCTGAATTACGAAGTCACCGCGAACCGCAACGAGATCAACGAGCCCTACTCCTACTGGGAATGGCGCACGGGCCGCATCTTCCCTGGCAGCTTTGATATCTCCGGCGACGGCGTCGTCGATATTACCCCGGATGCCGGCTCGCCAGACCGCCAGGACCCGTCCCTTTTCGACTTCCGCCGCGCCCGTTTCCAGGACTCCGACATGGAAGAAGACGGCCTCACCGGCCAGATTGACCTTCGCTGGGACATGGACGCGGTGACCTGGTTCAAGACAGGCGCCAAGGCCCGGCAGACCGATCGCAGCTGGGATTATGAGCGGACCCGCTTTGACCCCGGCAGCGCCGACCTGACACTCGCGACGTCGCCGGCCCTCACGAAGGGCGCCTTCACGAACTGTTTCGAGAAAAGCTGCGCGCCGAACCTCTTCATGGATGTCGATGCGATGGATGCCTTCCTCGCAGACCCGGCCAATGCCTCCTATTTCGAAGCCAATGATGACGACAGCTTCGTGCAGGATTTTGCGTCCGACTATGACATCACCGAGACCGTGCTTGCCGGCTATGTCATGGGCGTGCGCCAGTTTGGCCCGCTGGAGCTGATCGGCGGCGTCCGCGTCGAGGCGACCGATGTCGACTCTGAAGGTTACCTGCTTGAAGATGACGAAGCCCGGCGTATCAGTGATGGCGGCGACTATGTCACCGTACTGCCGGGCCTGCTCGCCAACTACAATGTCACGGATGCCCTCAAGGTCCGCGGCTCGGTCACCCGCGCCCTCGGGCGGCCGGACTATGACGCCATCGCGCCGCGCTCTTCCTATTCCGAAGAACTCGGCATCGCAGGCCTCTCCATCGGCAATCCCGACCTCGAAGCCCGCGTCTCCTGGAACTATGACGCCAGCATCGAATGGTACCCGAATGACCTGACGCTTCTTTCGGCGGCCGTCTTCCTGAAAGACATTTCCGATGATCTCGTCGGCCTGTCCGAGCGCTACACGACCACCGAGAGCATCAACGCCGCCCTTGCAGCGCGCGGCCTTGGCGGCGCGGTCGACACGTCGGGCGTGACAGAGCTCAACGTCTCAACCACCGTGAACGCAGGCAGCAGTGAGCTGAAAGGCCTCGAACTCATCGCCCAGACGCAGTTCGATCCCTTCCTGCCCGACACGCTGAACGGCATCGGGATCAGCGCGTCCGCCACCTTCCTTGATGGTGAGACCGAAGTAGACGGACAGACCCTGCCGCTCCTGAACCAGGCGGAGAAGACCTATTCGGTCACCGCCTTCTACCAGAACCATGGCATCGATGCCTCGGTCAGCTACGCCTATAATGACAGCTTCCTCACGGACGTGAATCTCGACGATCCGTCGGTCAATCTCGACCAGGGCGAATTCGGCCGCTGGGATGCGAGCATCTCCTACGAGCCGGTCACAGACCTCAAGCTCTTCGTTGAAGCGGTGAATATCAACAATGAGCCGACCAGCGAATTCCAGGGCGGTGACGACCGCCAGCGCACCGAATGGGAATATGTCGGCACGACCGTCTATCTGGGCCTGAGCTACGGCTTCTAGGTCCGCTCAGATACACCCGCCTGCGGCGTCCGGCCTGTCCGGGCGCCGCACCCTGTTTTTCCAGTGGAGCCCGCCATGAAACGCATCCCTGTCCTCGCTGTCCTGCTTCTCCCGGTGGCCTGCGCCGCGGCCGAGCCGCCGGCGTCCATTCCCTCATGGCAGGTCGAGCCATATGAGGCGCCCGCCATCCAGTCGCTGAGTGCGGTGACCCTTCGCGTCTATGACGCGCCCGAAGCCGATCAGGGCGTCACCGCGGATGCCACCCATTTCTACCCCGTCGACAATTCCGTCATCGGCAAGTACCGCATCGATACCGGCGAGCTTGTCGCCCGTTTCGCTGCGCCCTCGCACGGCCTTCTGCGTCACATGAACTCCTGCAAGAGCGTCTCCGGCGACCGTCTGCGCTGCGCAAATTCAAACTACTCCCTCACCCCGATGGGCTCCTCAGTGGAGTATTTCGACACGGTCACCATGAGCCATGCGGGTACACACTCCCTTGGTATGACGGAGGAAGGCTCCCTCACCTGGGTGGACGATATTGAGGGCGGCTACATTACCGGCTTTGCCCATTATGGCGGCAATGGCGGCCTTGCCTTCAAGGACGCGACCTTTTCCAGCGTGGTCACCTACACTCGCGACTGGCAACGCACCGGCGGCTGGCTTTTCCCGCAATCGGCCATCGACCGCATGGCGCCCTATGCCGCATCCGGCGGCGCTATTGGTCCGGACGGCTTGCTTTACATACTCGGCCATGACCGCCCGGAACTCTACGTCCTCGCCAGACCCGCGATGGGTCCGGTCATGATTCATGTCGCGACAATCACCCTGGAGGCCGAAGGCCAGGCCTTTGACTTTGCCGCCGATGGTAGCCGGACCATTTTCGCGATTGACCGGCGGCAGGGGAAAGTACGCACCATCGCCTTGCCCGACGTGCCTCTGAACGACCCGGCAATGCGGCGCTTCCGCTAGGACCGGCCCTGCAAGCGGCGTTTTCTTTTGTGCTCATTCCGCATTACATCGCGCTTATGAGCACCGTCCCCCACATCTTCGCCCCGCACCTGGCCAGCATGAAAGGCATTCGCCATGGCTTCTTTAGCCGGCGCGGCGGGGTGTCGGAGGGGATCTATGACAGCCTGAATGTCGGGCCCGGTTCGGACGACCGTCCAAAGGCCGTGACGCGGAACCGGGCGATTGTCGCAGAAACCATTGGCGCGTCTGGGCCTGAAAATCTGCTCTCCTGCTATCAGGTCCACTCCGATACGGCCATCCTTGCGACGATGCCTTGGGATGAGGAAAACAGACCAAAGGCCGATGGCATGGTCTGCAATGTGCCGGGCATCGCGCTCTGCATCCTGACGGCGGACTGTGTGCCGGTGCTTTTTGCCGACCGCAAGGCCAGCGTCATTGGCGCCTGTCATGCCGGGTGGAAAGGGGCGCTTGGCGGCATCTGCGAGGCGACCATCGCCAAGATGGAAGAGACCGGCGCGAGCCGCAAGGACATCTACGCCGCCGTCGGCCCCTGTATAGGCCAGAAAAGCTATGAAGTCGGCCCGGAATTCCGCGACACTTTCCTGAAGGAGGCGCCCTGGAGCGCGAACCTCTTCCATCCGGGCGAAGGCGACCGTTTCCACTTCAATATCGAGACCTTCGTGAAGAACCGTCTCGTCAAAGCGGGCCTCGCCTTCGTCGATGTCATCGGCCACGACACCTGCGAGCTGGAGGACATGTACTTCTCCAACCGCCGCCGCAATCACCGCGATGAGCCCGATTATGGCCGGCAGGGATCTGTCATCATGCTGGAAGGCTGATAAAAGCCTGCACCCTTTTCCTTGCGACTCTCGCGCCCTTGCGCCAAAAGCACGTCGAAACCGATCTCAGGAGAAGGCTGCTCTCGCGATGAAACTCATTACCTGCAATGCCAACCGCCCCCTCGCCGAAGCTATTGCAGATCATCTCGACTGCCCGCTCTCCAAGGCTGAAATCAAGAATTTCGCCGACGACGAAATCTTCGTGCGGATCAATGAGAATGTCCGCGGCGAAGACGTCTTCCTGATACAGTCGACCTCCAAACCCGCCAATGACAATCTCATGGAGTTGCTGATCGCCATCGACGCGCTGGCCCGCGCCTCGGCAGATCGCATCACCGCTGTTATCCCCTATTTCGGCTATGCGCGTCAGGACCGCAAAACCGATGGCCGCACACCGATCTCGGCCAAGCTGGTCGCCAATCTCATTTCCACCGCGGGCGCAGATCGCGTCCTCACCATGGACCTGCACGCCGGCCAGATTCAGGGCTTCTTCGATGTGCCGACCGACAATCTCGTCGCCATGCCGGTCATCGAGGACGATATCCGCACCACCCATAATGGCGCCGACCTAATGGTCGTCTCGCCGGATGTGGGCGGGGTGGTGCGTGCCCGTAACCTCGCAAACCGTCTCGGCTGCGATCTTGCCATTGTCGACAAGCGCCGTCCGGAAGCGGGCAAGTCGGAAGTCATGAACATTATCGGCGACGTGACCGACCGGCGCTGCATCCTGGTCGACGATATCTGCGACTCGGGCGGTACGCTGGTGAATGCGGCCAAAGCCCTCAAAGAAGCCGGGGCGACGGGCGTCAGCGCCTATGTCACCCATGGCGTGCTGTCCAACAATGCGGTCAAGCGGATCGAGGATTCCGTCATGGAGGAGATTGTCATCTGCGACACGATCCGCCCGACCGAGGAAGACTTCAAGTCCGGCAGTTTGCGCGTGCTCTCTGTCGCGCCGCTTCTGGGCGAAGCCATCCGCCGCATCGCCAACAATGAGAGTGTCTCGAAACTCTTCGACTGATTTGTAATGTCGCCAGCCGCCCGCTGGCCGGAACGTCCAGCCCCTTCTTCGTGTTGGTAAAGCAACATATCCAGCAAGAAGGAAGGGCCAAGAAATGGCTGACAGTCAGCGACTGAGCGACATGCTCATCACGATCAATCCCTCCAATGGCGAGGAGCTTGAACGCTATCCCTATATGAGCGATGGCGATTTCAACGACACCATCGAGAAGTGCCACGAAGCCTTCCTTGAATGGCGCCACGAGACGCCGGAGCACCGCGCAGAGATCATCAAAAAGATTGGTGAAGGTCTCAAATCGAAGAAGACCGAACTCACCCGCATGATGACTAATGAGATGGGCAAGGTCCTCAAGCAGGGCGAAGCCGAAATGGATCTCTGCATCGGCATCTGCGACTGGACGGCCGAGAATGGGTCGAAGGAACTCAGGAATGAAGAGCGCGAACTGCCGAATGGCGGAAAGGGCATCATCACCTATTCGCCTATCGGCGTGATCTATGGCATCCAGCCCTGGAATTTCCCCGCCTATCAGGTGGTCCGCTATGCCATCGCCAACCTGATGGCTGGCAATGGCGTTCTGCTGAAGCACGCCGAGTCGGTCACTGGCTCAGGCCTGATGCTTGAGAAGATTTTCCGCGATGCAGGTCTGCCGGAGAACCTCTTCTCTGTCCTGCGCATCACACACGACCAGTCCGACAAGGTCATCGACCACAAGCTGGTGCGCGGTGTCACGCTCACGGGCAGCGCCTCTGCCGGCCAGATCATCGCCAAGAAAGCCGGCGAAAAGCTCAAGAAGACCGTGCTCGAGCTTGGCTCCAATGACGCCTATATCGTGCTTGACGATGCCGACCTCGAAAACGCGGTCAGGCAGTGCGTGACCGGCCGGGTCTTCAATAATGGTGAGACCTGTGTCGCCGCCAAACGCTTCATCGTTGTCGATGCCATCTACGACCAGTTCCGCGATGCCTTCGTGAAGGCCATGAAGGACGTCAAGATGGGCGACCCGCTCAACAATGAAGGCGATATCGGCCCCATGGCGCGCGAGGATCTTCGCGACGATCTGCACGAGCAGGTCGAAAAGAGCGTCAAGAACGGCGCCAAGGTTCTCTGCGGCGGCGAGAAGCCGTCCGATGCGGGCTGGTGGTACCCGGCAACGGTGCTGGATGAGGTCAAACCCGGCCAGCCGGCCTATGATGATGAGCTGTTTGGCCCTGTGGCTGCGCTTATCCGCGCCAAGGATGCAGACGATGCCATGCGGATCGCCAATGACAGCCGGTTCGGTCTCGGCGGCGGTATCTTCACCGGCGACAATGACCGCGCCATCGAGATGGCTGAGAAGTATTTCGATACCGGTATGGTGTTCATCAACGGCTTCGGCCTTGCCCAGCCCAACATGCCGTTCGGCGGCGTCAAGGATTCCGGCTATGGCCGCGAACATGGCGGCTTTGGCATGAAGGAGTTCGTCAACGTCAAGGCCATCAACATCATGGGCTAGGCCTCCGGCGAAGACCTGACACAAGGGGCCGCTGATCCATCCGGGTCAGCGGCCCTTTCAGTTGGCCGGTTGCGAAGCCAGGCCCGCTGGTGTAAGGCCCCCGCTTCGAAAGGGCGGCGCGAGGCCGTGCCTGTCAGGCTGTCACCGACCGGAAAGAGACCGGCGGCGGACTTCAGGGCGAAAGGAAAAGAAAATGTCGGAAAAACTGAATTACAACGTCCAGATCCGTGAGCGGATTGGCAAGGGCGGTGCACGCGAAGCCCGCCGTAACGGCATGGTGCCGGGCGTCCTCTATGGTGGCGGCGAAGATCCGGTGGCTGTGAGCCTCAAGCTCAACGAAGTCATCAAAGGCATTAATTCCGGCCACTTCCTGACCTCCACGGCTAACCTCGTTCATGACGGCAAGAAGCAGCTTGTGATCCCGCAGGCGATCCAGCTTCACCCGGTCACCGACATGCCGGTGCACGTTGACCTTTACCGCGTCAACGCCAGCCAGATCATTGCCGTCGAAGTGCCAGTCCACTTCACCAATGAAGAAGAAGCCCCGGGCATCAAGGAAGGCGGCGCACTGAATATCGTCCGCTTTGCTGTTGAGCTGAACGTTCGCGCCGACAGCATTCCTGACTCCCTCGAGGCGGATCTCACCGGCCTCGAAATCGGCGACAACGTCAAGATTTCCGACATCAAGCTGCCGGAAGGCGCCGAGCCGACCATCACCGACCGCGACTTCACCATCGCAACTATTGTCGGCCAGATGGCTGAAGTCGTCGAAGAGGACGAAGAAGAGCTCGAGGCCGACGACGTCGAAGCCATCAATCAGTCCGATGAGGATGGTGAAGGCGAAGCCGAGGGCGACGCTGAAGGCGAAGACGAATCCAAGGAATAGTCCGAAAGCTGACGGGCCGGCTGAAAGGCCAGCCCGTCACTTCGGGCGCCGGTCCCACGGAGCCTGTCATGCATATCCTTGCGGGACAGGGAAATCCTGGCGCAAAATATGCCGGAAACCGGCACAATCTCGGCTTCATGGTCCTCGACCGGATCGCTGCCGACCATGGCTTCGGCCCGTGGAAATCGCGCTTCCAGAGCGAGGCGTCCGAAGGCACGCTGCAGACCGCTAATGGACCGGTCAAGCTGCTGCTCCTCAAACCCCAGACCTATTACAATGAAAGCGGACGCGCCGCAGGTGAGGCGGCCCGCTTCTACAAGCTCTCGCCTGAAGATGTGACGGTCTTCCACGACGAGATTGACCTTGCGCCCGGCCGACTGCGCGTGAAACGCGGCGGCGGGCATTCCGGTAACAATGGCATCCGCTCCATGCTCGCCCATCTCTCGCCGGAGGTACGCCGCATCCGCCTTGGGGTTGGCCATCCCGGCGACAAGTCGCTGGTCATGCCCTATGTGCTGGCCGATTTTGCCAAGGCGGAAAAAGACTGGGTCGAAGCCCTGCTAGACGCGTGCTCACGCGCCCTGCCGCTTCTCTTTGAAGGCAATGAAGACCGCTATCAGAGCGAAGTCATGCGCCTTGCCCCGGCCCCAAAACGCGACCCGAAACAGACCAGCTAGTCGCTGCCGCCTGTCTCATTCTCGCCTGCGCCGGCCTCCTCGTCGGCCAGCAATGAGCCATGGATGAGCGAACGCGGCACCTGGCCTGCCGGACAGGCCTCGACCACATTACGGATACCGGCCTGGGCCACAGAGGAGCCCGCCTGGACAGGCGAGGTACCGAACAGGCCTGCCAGAACCAGCATTCCCGCCACCACCAGCCCTGTTGATCCCAGCATGAAAAGACTGGTGCCGCCGCGCCCTGACATGTTGTCGGCAAACTCGACCTCCGGCCGCGGCGGGTTCAGCTCGATCTTGTGACCGGCCGAGGCGTCCGCAATCTGCGCCGTCGCGGCGGCGCTGGCGACGGCTGCCGTCGCCGCAGCGCGGTTGGCGCGGCCTGTCTGGGAGAGCGGATCATTGGGGTGCGCCTCGCGCCAGGCTGCCTTACCCGCTTCATCGCTGGCCTTGAGCGCCATCCAGTCGCCAAGATCGCTGCGCCCTTCCTTTTCGCCCAGCGTCTCCACCAGTTCGCGGAACGGCTCCGGCGTGCTGCGGGCCGTCAGGCCTGAAAGGTCAAACCGGTCATCCTTGTCGAACGGATCATCCGGCAGCGTGCCGTCCAGATCTGCCTGCACAAGCGCGTCGCCGCGTGAGCGGGCGAGATGCGCCATGGCATGGACCCAGTCGCTGTCCGGCTTGCTGGTGTCGCAGGAGTGTTTCGACCAGAGGACCAGGACACTCACGGCCTTGTTACAGTCGCTGAGGTCTCTTGCGCTTGGCGTCTTGTGCGTCCGGTTGGCGTCGTGGCGCACGCGGAATTTCAGCGCGCGCAGCCGCCTTGCAATAATCGTTGCCTTGTCGCGGTCCCCGATTGCCGAGACCAGCAGGACGTCAAAAGCCATAGACACTCTCTTTCGAACCGGGGCCTGTTTACGCAAAGACCTATCCTGTAAGCAACCGAATACCAGCCCGGTCCCACATTGCCCCCTGTTCTAAAGATGAAAATGCGCTATGCCGCGCGCCAGACCGGGCCAGCCCGGCATCAACTGGACGAAGGAGCGCGCACATGGGTTTCAAATGCGGGATCGTCGGCCTGCCGAATGTCGGCAAGTCCACCCTCTTCAACGCCCTGACCCAGACGGCCGCCGCGCAGGCCGCCAACTATCCCTTCTGCACGATCGAGCCCAATGTCGGCGAGGTCGCCGTGCCAGAACCGCGCCTGGAAAAACTGGCCAAGGTCGCTGGCTCCAAGGAAATCATCCCGGCGCGCATGAACTTTGTTGATATCGCAGGTCTGGTCGAGGGCGCATCAAAAGGCGAAGGTCTCGGCAACCAGTTCCTTGCCAATATCCGCGAGACCGACGCCATCCTCTATGTGCTGCGCTGCTTTGAGGATGATGACATCACCCACGTCGCCGGCCGCGTCGATCCCATCGCAGACCTCGATATCGTCGAGACCGAGCTGATGATCGCCGATATGGAAAGCCTCGAAAAGCGCCGCGCCGGCGTCGAAAAGAAAGCCAAGTCCGGCGAGAAGGAGGCCAAGGAAACGCTCGCCCTTCTCGACCTTGCATTGGCCGAACTGCATGAAGGCCGCCCGGCCCGCATGGCGGATGTCCCCAAAGAGGACATGAAGGCCTGGCGCATGCTCCAGCTTCTGACCGCCAAGCCCGTCCTCCTCGTCGCCAATGTCGACGAGGACAGCGCCGCCACCGGCAACAAATACTCCGACATGGTGATGGAACGCGCCGAAAAGGAAGGCGCCGAAGCCGTCGTCATCTCCGCCCAGATCGAAGCTGAAATGGCCGTGCTCGACCCGGCAGAGCGCGCTGAATTCCTTGAAATGCAGGGCCTCGAAGAGCCCGGCCTCAACCGCCTGATCCATTCCGGCTACAAGCTTCTCGGCCTGCAGACCTATTTCACGGTCGGCCCCAAGGAAGCGCGCGCCTGGACCATCCGCGAAGGCTGGACGGCCCCGCAAGCCGCCGGCGTCATCCATGGCGACTTCGAAAAGGGCTTCATCCGCGCCGAAACCATCGCCTTTGACGATTTCATCGCGAACAATGGTGAAGCCGGGGCGAAAGAAGCCGGCAAGATGCGCCAGGAAGGCAAGGAATACATCGTCAAGGAAGGCGACGTCCTGCATTTCCGCTTTAACGTGTAGCGAAACGTGGAAAATTAGGCGTCTGGAAGGGCTTGGCGGATCCTAAACGGCTTCTACCATCACGCCCATGCCCCAGCTTCTCATCGTCTATTTCTCCCGCACCGGCGGCGCCGGACAGATGGCGAAGGCCGCCCATGAGGCCGCGCAGTCCGAAGAGGGCTGCGAGACCATCCTGAAATTTGCAACCGAGGCCGGCCCGGACGACCTCCTCGATGCGGATGGCTACATCTTCTGCGCACCGGAAAACCTCGCCGCGATTGCCGGTGGCATGAAGGAATTCTTTGACCGCTCCTATTATGAGGTGCTGGGAAAGATCGAGGGCCGCCCCTACGCCCAGATGATCTGCGCAGGCTCTGACGGTGAAAACGCGATGCGCCAGACCGCCCGCATTGCACAAGGCTGGCGACTGAAAATCGCGCAGGAGCCCTTCATCGTCTGCACGCATGCCCAGACAAAGGAAGACATCCTCGCCGACAAGACAATCAGCGAGGACGAGTTGAACAAATGCCGCGAGCTTGGCGAAGCCATGGCGGCTGGTCTGGCGATGGGGGTCTTCTGACCACCTCATCTGCCCGGGCGGAAGCTCATCCTGGACCAGTCGAAGGGTGAAGCGTCAAATCCCCCCGCACGCCTAATCGCTCTTCGGCTCCCGCCCGAACTGCTTGCGCAGCTCATCCTTTGCCTCTTCCAGCCGGTCGCGATCCTTTTTGGAGAGATTGCTGCCTGCCCGGTTGATATGAAATGTCAGCATCGACATCGCCGAGGCATAGGGCGATGATTTGCGCTTGCCACTCTTTTCCGCCGACCGCTTGAGCGAAGCGGCAATCTCGGCCGGGTCCTCCTTGGTAAAGACACTGTCTTCCAGATTGAGCGCGTCGCTCTTCCCGGTCACGTCCTGTGACCAATTCTCCTTGCCAGATGTCATGGACACCTCCTTTGCAAAGAAAACCAACGGCAGCATGGAAGCCCCGTTCCGCAGGCGCTGACGCGACCCGCTATCGCGCCTTGTCCGCCCCCTGATGAAGCGACAGCACGTGCCCATCCGGATCGGTAAAGTCAGCCGTCAGGCCGCCATCCGGCGCATGGGACACCGGCGTCACAATCGTCACCCCCTTTGAGGCCAGCCCCTCCACGACGGCGTCAATGCCCCCTTCGCCAAGGTCGAACACAATAACGGGGCTGTCCCCTCGCTTGCCCTCCATCTGGAAAAAGACAAGGCTCACACCATTCGCAAGCTCGGCCATGAGCCAGTCTGCTCCGCCGGCTTCTCCCGGCTCGCCTGGCATCCGCGTAATCTCAAGGCCCAGCGTCTCGCCATAGAAACCTTCCGTCCTGTCGATGTCGGCGACATAGAACACAATGGCGCCGAGTCCTGTCTGCTTGAGCATGATGTCCTCCTCGTGATGGGTGCTCAGCCTCTATGTTGCCGCGCGCCATCTTTCTGTGAGCAGGCAAGGACAAAGAAATGTCCGTCCGGGTCGTGACTGGCGAGAAAGCCGTCCCGTTTGCCAAACCGCTCCAGCATCGTTCGCCGCATCACGCCAAATGGCAAGGCGCCCTGAAGTGTAAGATCCACGTCTGGCGCACGGTCTATCGCCCGCTTCAGCTGCGATATTCTCTGGCGCAGCGCCGCATCCGAGAGCCCCAGCAACCAGCCGATCTCGGCCCGCGTCGCCCCGTTGAGCGAGAGAAGCGCTGTAACCCGCAGCGACCGCGGCAGCGCGGTGAGGTCTGGGCCGGCCCCCTCACTGCCAGCCCCATCCCCTCTTTCATTCGCCCACCGCGTCTCCCGCGCCCGCTGGCGTAAAGCGCCGCGCGAAGTCATCCGCGCCTTGTTACGCAGAACGCCGCGCAGCCAGGCTTGTGTCTCCGGCGACGTAAAATCGGTCCGCCCGGCCTCCACGGCTGCAAGACAGGCCGCCTGGACAAGGTCGTCGGCCTCATCACGGCGCCCGGCATGACGCCGCGCCGCCACCCTCAACTCTCTCACCCAGCTCTCACTCATCACCCCGCCCCGGCGCGCCGCCTGTCACGCCGTATCTGGACGCGCGCATTTGTTCCCCCTATGTTCAGACTTTCCGCCCCAAGGTCAAGCACCGAATCGGATTAGGAGAAAGCCATGGAAGCCTTCGTCACAATCGGATCGGTCGGGCTCGACCTCATTCACCTTGTCCTGGTGCTGGCCGTGATCGGTCTGGCGGTCGGCCTGTTTGTCGTTCGCGGCCAGCTTGAGGCGCGCGCCGCCAATGCCCGGCGCGATCTGGAATATGCTGAAGACACAGCCGACACCCTGAAAGCCGAGCGCGACGATCTCCGCCAGCAGCTGAAGACGCAGTCCGTCGTCGCCGAACAGGCCCGGATCGACCTCGCAAAGGCCGAAGCGCGCAGTGAGGAGGACGAGAAGAAGTTCGCAGAACTTGCCCAGGGCGTCCTTCGCCGCGCCAATAGCCAGTTCCTCGAACTCGCTGACGAGCATTTCAAACGCCACAAGGAAGGCGCGCAGACAAACCTCAAAGAACTGATGACACCGATCACCAAGAACCTTGAGGAGTTTGCAAAGAAGGTTTCGGAAATCGAGAAAGTCCGCGCCGACGACAAATCGGTCCTGCAGGAACAGGTCAAAGCCATTGGCGAAAGCCTGAAAGTCCATACCAGCGAGACCAACAAGCTGGTCAGCGCCCTCTCGGCCCCGCGCGGCGGCGGGCGTTGGGGGGAAACGACGCTGCGCAACGTAATGGAGCATGCCGGGCTCTCGGCCCATTGCGACTTTTCCGAACAGGTACACGGCGAGACCGAAAGCGGGCGCCAGCGCCCGGACGTCGTGATCAAACTGCCCGGCGGCCGCGAGATCGTCATCGACTCCAAGGTCTCACTTGAAGACTATCTCAAAGCCCTGGATGAGAGCGACCCGGCCCGCCGCGACGCCTATATGCGCGCCCATGCCCGCAAGGTGCGCGACCATATCAAGACACTTGGCTCAAAGGACTATCAAAGCGCCTTTTCCCAACGCGTGGACTTTGTTGCCCTCTTCATTCCAGGCGAGAGCTTCTATGTCGCCGCGCTCGAGCATGAGCCGGATCTGTTTGACTTTGCCGCCGCAAGACAGGTTATCGTCGTCACGCCGTCCACCCTCCTCGCCCTTGCCAAAGCCGTCGCCTATGGCTGGCGCCAGGAACAGGCCACCGAAAACGCAAAGAAAGCCGCGGAGCTTGGCCGCGACCTCTATTCGCGCCTCACAACGCTTGGTGGCCATGTGGAGAAGATGGGCAAGTCGCTCAATTCTGCTGTCGACGCCTATAACAAGATGGGCTCCAGCCTCACCTCCCGCGTCCTGCCGGCCGCCCGGAAGTTCGAGGACCTCCAGATCGCGCCGCCGGAAAAATCCGTGCCCGAGATCGAAAGTATCGAAAAGCGGGCCACCCTGCCAGACCGCACGGGCGAGCTGGAATTCGACCAGACCGAAGACTAGGCCCTCAACGCGTCAGCAGCGCCCCGGCGTTGATTTTGCCGCCTTCTCCTCCTAAATTCCGGCTATGGCTATTCGCGAAATTCTGACCGTCCCGGACCCGCGTCTGAAGGAAGTTTCCACGCCCGTCGAAGGCGGCGTCACCGATGAGCTTCGCGCGCTCATGGATGACATGTTGGAAACCATGTATGACGCGCCCGGTATCGGCCTTGCGGCGATCCAGATCGGCGTGCCCAAGCGCGTCATCGTGATGGACCTTGCCGGCCCTGAGGAAGAGCCGCAGCCGCGCTATTTCGTGAACCCGGAAATCCTGCCGCTGACCGAGGATCTTGCCCCCTATGAAGAGGGCTGCCTTTCCGTACCGGACGTGTTCGACGAGGTCGAGCGCCCGACCCGCTGCCGCGTGAAATACCTTGATTACAATGGCAAGGAAGTCGATGAGATCGCCGAGGGCATGTACGCCGTCTGCATCCAGCACGAGATGGACCACCTCGAAGGCACGCTCTTCATCGACCACCTCTCGCGCCTGAAACGCCAGCGCGCCGTCGACAAAGTGAAGAAGGCCAAGCGCTTTGCTGACAAAGCCGCCAAATCGAAATCGAAAAGCGCGGCCTGATGGGCCGGCTGTTCGCAAGGGCCTGGGTCCGCTGGACCTTTGTGATGATTATAGCAGCGCTCATCGTGATTATTTGCGCTGGCAATGGCCTCTCCGGAAACGGTATAGCTGGGGCGATGCGCTAGGGCCGCACAGCCTTGACAACCCCTCCCTAGGCCCCACCGCTTTCCCCTTGGGCAATCAGCGCAGGCCCTTCACTCGCCGAGCGCCCTGACTTAAAGCCGAAAGCAGCTGAAAAAGAGGGATGTGCCCCATGAAAGCCGTTGTCGCTGAAACGCTTGAGTCGCTCGAAAGTTATGCCTTCAAGGACGTCGACAAACCTGAGCCGAAGAAGGGTCAGGTCGTCATCCGCGTCGCGGCCTGCGGCGTCGGCTATGTGGATGCCCTCGTCGCGCTTGGACGCTATCAGGTAAAACCGCCCTTGCCGCACACGCCCGGCCGGGAACTCGCCGGGATTGTGGAGACGGTGGGCGAAGGCGTCACGAATGTGAAACCCGGTGACCGGGTCATGACGATGGCAGCCAACGGGTTCGCCGAATACGCGCTGGCCCAGGCGGCCATGGTCATTCCCGTTCCTGAGACGCTTGAATTTACCGAAGCGGCAAGCCTGCCCCTGAACTACCTGACCGCCTCTCACGGGCTGAAGGACCGCGCTGCGCTGGCAGAGGGTGAGACAGTCCTCATCTTCGGCGCGGCCGGCGGCGTCGGCTCGGCCGCCATCCAGGTTGCCAAGGCCCTTGGCGCCCGCGTCATCGCGGCCGCCTCCACTGAAGAGAAGCGGGCGTTTACCCTCGCGCACGGTGCTGACGAGGCAATCGATACAGACACCGATGGCTGGCGGGACCGTCTCAAGGCGCTAACCGGGGGCAAAGGCCCGGACGTTGTCTTCGACCCTGTCTGTGGACCGCTATTTGAAGCGGCCTTCCGCTCACTGAAATGGCGCGGGCGTCACATGGTGGTTGGCTTTGTCGGCGGACCGATCCCGGCCCTGCCGTCCAACCTGACCCTGATGAAGGGCGCGGCCCTAATGGGTGTCGATGTCCGTCAGCACATGGAGTACGAGCTCCCTCAGGCGATCGCCACCCTGAAGGAGCTTGCCGCCTGGGCTGGCGAGGGCAAGATCAAGCCGCCGGTCGGGAGTATTTATCCGTTCGACCAGTTCGGCGAGGCCATGGTTTCGGCCCTTTCGGGCAAGGGGACCGGAAAGGTCGTGCTGGAAGTCGCCGCCAATCCTGGTGTCTAGGGCAGTCGGCAGCCTGTCGCTTTGCAAGGACCGGATTTGCCGATAAATCCGCGCCCATGAGCCAAAAACTCCGTATCGCCTTTATGGGAAGCCCGGATTTCTCCGTGCCCGTCCTCGCCGCCCTGATCGAGGCGGGCCATGAGGTCGCCTGCGTCTATTCCCAGCCGCCGCGCCCTGCCGGACGCGGCAAGAAGCTGACCCCGACCCCAGTGCATCGCTATGCCGAGGAACAGGGCATCGAGGTACGCACGCCCAGATCGCTCAAGGGCGATGATGAGCAGGCCGCTTTTGCTGAGCTGGGCCTCGATGCGGCTGTGGTGGTCGCCTATGGCCTCATCCTGCCGCAAGCCGTTCTGGATGCGCCCCGGCTTGGCTGCATGAACATTCACGCCTCCCTCCTGCCACGCTGGCGCGGCGCTGCGCCTATCCAGCGCGCCATCATGGCTGGCGACAAGGTGACCGGCGTGCAGGCCATGATGATGGAAGCCGGGCTCGACACCGGCCCCGTCCTCGCCAGTGAGACCACTGAAATCGCACCGGATGAAACTGGCGGCAGCCTGCATGACCGTCTCTCAAGCCTTGGGGCGCAGCTTGCTCCCCGCGCCCTTGAAGGGCTCGCCGGGGGCATGCTGATGCCAGAACCGCAAAGCGATGACGGGGTGACCTATGCGTCCAAACTCACGGCTGCCGACCAGCGTATCGACTGGGCCGGCCCTGCTCCGAAAATCGACCAGCAGATCCGCGGCCTGTCGCCCTTTCCGGGCGCCTTTTTTCACTGGACGCCGCCCGGCGAAGAGACACCGTTGCGTATCAAGGCGCTCATGAGCGAATATGTGGACCAGGCCCATGACGAAGCGCCGGGAACACTTCTGGACGATGCTCTTCTGGTCGCCTGCGGCGGAGGCAAGGCCGTGCGGCTGACGCGGCTGCAGAAACCGGGATCGCGCGCAATGGACGCCGATGATTTCCTGCGCGGCAACAAGGTCGAAGCCGGAGCGCGCTTCCAATGAGACCGGCCATCCGCGCCGCACAGGCAGGCGATCTCGACGCCATCGCCGCGCTCAACACAGCCGCTTTCGCCAGCGATGACGAAGGCCGGATCGTGCGCCAGCTGGCAAGCGATGGCGATAGCCTTGTCTCTCTCGTCGCCGAAGACTCCGATGGACGGCTGATCGGCCATATCGAATTCTTCCGCATTCTCGTGAACGGCAAGGATGTCGCCGCAGGCCTCGGCCCCATGTGCGCCCTGCCCGGCCAGCAGAAACGCGGCATCGGCTATGGCCTTATCAAGACGGGCATGCCGGAGGTGGAAGCGCTCGGCCGCCAGCTCGTCTTCGTACTGGGCCACAAGGACTATTATCCCCGCTTCGGCTTCAACCCCGCCGTCGCCGCGCGCTATGAGGCGCCATGGTCCGGCGAGGCCTTCATGGCCATCGAGCTTAGCGAAACCGCCCCGCGATCCGGAACGCTCACCTACCCCCGCGCCTTCACGGAGACAGAATGAGCCAGCGTCTTCGCCTCCTTATCGAATATGACGGCCGCCCCTTCTATGGCTGGCAGCGGCAGGAAGGCCAGCCCACCGTTCAGGGTGCACTGGAACGCGCCGCCGCGGCGCTGAATGGCGGCGAGCCTGTCCTTGTCCAGGGCGCCGGCCGCACCGATGCTGGCGTCCATGCCACCGGACAGGTTGCCCACCTCACCCTCTCGACCCCGCGCCCCGTCCGGAAACTGCCGGACGCGCTCAACTATCATTTGCGCCCGAACCCCATCGCCGTACTGGCCGTCGAGGAAGTCGATGAAAGCTTCCATGCCCGCTTCAGCGCCACGGGCCGCGCCTATCGCTATCTCATCCAGACCCGGCGCGCTCACCTGACCTTTGATCGCGGCCTTGTCTGGCGCACGCCTTTCGATCTTGATGTGCATGCCATGCAGGAAGCAGCCCAGTACCTTCTCGGCGAACATGACTTCACCACTTTCCGCGATGCCGCCTGCCAGGCCAAGAGCCCGGTGAAGACGCTCGACACGCTGGAAGTCTTCCGCCTTGCCGACCGGATCGAGATCACGACCACGGCCCGCAGTTTCCTGCACCGCCAGGTACGCTCCATCACGGGCAGCCTGGTCGAAGTCGGCCGCGGCATGCACGAGCCCGGCTGGGTGAAGGAGATCCTTGAGGCGCGCGACCGCACCGCCTGCGGCCCTGTCGCCCCGGCGGACGGGCTCTATCTCGAGCGCGTCATGTATGATGAGGAGATCTGAGATGGACCGGCGGCGGATTGTCATTTCCGGCTGTTCGTCCGGCGGCAAATCCACCCTTCTTGCGGAACTCGCCACGCGTGGCTTTCGCACCGTGGAGGAGCCCGGCCGCAACATTGTCCGCGAAGCGCTGGAGACCGGCTCGGATGCCCTGCCCTGGAAAAATCCGGTGGCCTTTGTCGAGAAGGCCGTGATACAGGCCCGCTCCAGTCTTGAGGCTCACGCCCCCCATGACGGGCCGGTTTTCTTCGACCGTTCCGCCATCGATGCGCTTGCCCATCTCGACCGGCTTTCGATCCAGATCCCGCAGGCACTGAGATCGGCAGGGCAGACCTGCATCTATGCCCGCCCCGTCTTCATGGCGCCGCCCTGGCCTGACCTCTATGAGCAGGATGAGGAACGCCCTCTCCCCTTCGAAGACGCGGTGCGTGAATATAACTGGCTGTGCCTTGCCTATCCGTCGCGCGGGCACCGCCTCATCCACCTGCCGAAAGCCAGCACGCCAGCGCGCGCCGATTTCATGCTGCGCAGTCTCGGCCTACCGCTTCGTGCCAGCTAGTAGCCACGCCTCACATCGACATCCGGCGCGGGCCAGTCCCCGGCCAGCACACCGTCCAGCAACTCCGCCAGCCTGTAAGCCCCGTCTTCATCAAGGGTCAGGCCGGAGACATGAGGGGTGATGGTGACCTGATCATGCTTCCAGAGCCAGTGCCCCTTTTCCAGCGGCTCATCGCGAAAGACGTCAAGCACGGCATGGCTTACCTGTCCGGCCTCTAGCGCGCGCCGCAGCGCCGCCTCGTCCAGCGTCGCCCCACGCCCGACATTGATAAACAAGCCCCCCTGAAGCGCAGCGAAAACCTCAGTATTCAGGGCGCCATCGGTCTCTTCTGTGAAGGGAAGCGCCGCCACCAGCACATCGAGCCGGTCGCCAGCTTGCAGCTCATCCAGCCGTTTGACCGTCTCAAAGCCGCCGCTGGGCCGGCCAGAGCGCGAAAAGCCTGTAACCTTGCCTCCCAGCGCAGACAGGGCACGCGTCACACCGCTCCCGATGGAGCCGGTGCCGATCACCCCGATACGCGTTTCGAACAGATAGGCCGGCGCTGCGCGCTCGCGGTCCCAGTCCTCACTAACCTGAAGCGCCCGCCGCACTGCCATCTTCTGAAGATGCGCCAGCGTATAGGCCGCGCAGTATTCGCCGATCTGTTCGCCCATCCGGCCTGTCGTGCGGGTCACCAGAGGAACATTGGCGGCGCCTTCCAGCCGCTTGCATATGGCATCGACGCCTGCGCCGATGGAGTGCACCCACTGATAGCCAGAGAGGTCCTCATCATCCGGCGTGTGAAACGTCACGAGGATGCGCAGCTTTCGCGCCGTTTTGAGCGGCGCCCTTGTCACCTCGATCTCTGGAAAGCGTTCTTTCAGAACCGGCTCCAGCGCATCGGCCTTGGCCGTGTTGAGGCGGATCGCAATATCGCTCTGGCGCAGTGGACCGTCCGGCAGCTCAGTCAAACTTGCTTCTCCATTTTCCAGTTATGCATGGCCACCCCCTCTATCTCGAAGTCGCGGCGCATCACCATTCTATAGCCCGCCCGCTCGAATACGGGCCTCGCTGTTTCGCTTGCCTCGGCATGCAGCCGGGAAAGACCCGCCTGCCGTGCAGCCCCGTCGATCGCGGCCAGCAGCAAGCTGGCAACGCCCCGGCCTGCCTGCGCGGGATGGCAATAGAGCATATCGACGTGGCCGTCGGCCTCCATGTCGCTGAACGCCACCGGCTTATCCTTCACATCCACCGCGATAAAGGTTGTCCGGCCATCGCCATACATGGCGCCCAGCCGCGCAGCGCTGACACGCGGGCCCGCCCACGCCTCTATCTGTTCTGGGGAATAGTGCCGCGCGCCCATGCTGCGTATCGCGGCCTGGAAGATATCAAAAAGGTGAGGCTCATCATCTGGCCGGTAGGGTCTGATTTCCAATTCATCTTCTCCCCGGTGCCATTTAAGGGTCTGCCCCCTCTCCCCTCCACCCCGGTCCAACATGGGAGCAAGGTGATAGGACCTATTTCGCGCAGGTGATTGTCAAACTTCGCCCCTGTCCACACAATGTCGAAAAGCAAAGATAATGGGAGGAAACAATGCCGGCCATGGACATACGACCCTTAGAAGGTGTCGGAGCCGAGATTACGGGTGTCGATCTCAAAGCCCTCAGCAGAGCTGAAGAAACAGCCATTCGAGACGCTTTCGCCGAGCAGGGCGTCATTTTCTTCCGCGACCAGTCGCTCAGCGAGGAAGACCATATCGCCTTCGCGCAGCGGTTCGGGCAGATCAATGTGAACCGCTTCTTCGCCGCTCATCCCGATTATCCGCAGATCGCCATGGTCGCCAAGGATGTTGGCGATACCGACAATATTGGCGGCGGCTGGCACACCGACCACTCCTATGACGAAATTCCCGCCCTCGGCTCTGTTCTTGTGGCACGGGAGCTCCCGAAGACCGGCGGCGACACAAGATTTGCCTCCATGTACCGGGCCTATGAAACGCTTCCAGATGAGCTCAAGCGCGCGGTCGAAGGCAAGCGCGCCATCCATTCAGCCCGCCACATCTTCGGGGGTCAGGACGACAGCTACTATTCGCAGTCTGACGCGGGCCGCGGGCGGATTGGAAATGCCGATGCTGTCGAAACGCTGAGCGATGTCGCCCACCCTCTCATCATCACCCACCCCTTGAGCGGGAAGAAAGCCCTCTTTGTGAACCCGGCTTTCACCATCGGCATTGACGGAATGGACGAGGCTGGCGGCAAGGCGCTGCTCCAGAAGCTCTTCGCGCATGCCATGCGCGAGGAACACACCTGCCGCTTCAAATGGGAGCCGGGCTCGGTGGCCTTCTGGGACAACCGCTCGACCTGGCACTGGGCCCTCAATGACTATCAGGGCCAGCGCCGCGTGATGCACCGTATCACGATAGAGGGTGTGAGCCGCTGAACTAGCCGGCGCGCCTCAGGACTGGCGGATCGTCTCCAGAAGCAGCTCCAGCGCCTCACGCGCAAAGAGGCGCATATTTGTTACGCGGTCACTGAGGCCGGTTTCCAGTGTGCGCGATATCTCCGTGCCCTCCCCGACAAGAGCAACGCAAGTGTGTCCGGCCGCATCGCCATAGCCATTGCCGGACGGGCCAGCCGCGCCCGTCTCGCAGAGGCCCCAATCCGCACGCAGACGCTCGCGCATCTGCCCGGCCATGAAACGCGCATAAGGCTCACTGGACGAGCGCATGTCGCCGATGTCTTCCTTCGACAGCCCCATCAATCCCTTGAAGGCCGCAGGCGCGTAGATAACCCCGCCGCCCCTGAAATAGGCCGATGCCCCTGACTGCGCGAGCAGCGCCGCCGACACCAGCCCGCCACTGGAGGATTCCGAAACGCCAATCGTCTGGCGGCGCGCCTTGAGGATGGTGCCGATCTCCTCGGCAAGGGGAAGCAAATCATTCATGCCGTCATGAAGCAGCCCGGCACGGCATTTGGCAAGCTTCCCTCCGCCATCTTGCACCGGGGCCTGCCTTCACGCATCTAGTCGGATAAAAAGGAGGAAGACCCAGACATGCGCTATTTTGAAGACCTCGAACCGGGCACGCTTACGCACTCGCCCCGCGCCTACAAGGTGACCCGCGAAGAGGTGATCGACTTCGCTTCAAAATACGACCCCCAGCCCTTCCACCTTGATGACGAGGCCGCAAAACAGACCTTCTTCGGCCGGCTCTCGGCGTCTGGCTGGCATACCGCCGCCATGACGATGCGCCTCATGGTCGAGACCATGCAGCAGGGTGAGCCGCAGGCCGGTCTTGGCTCTCCCGGCGTCGATGAACTGAAATGGATCAAGCCGGTCTATCCAGGTGACGAGATCCGCCTTGAGATGGAAATGCTGTCCAAGCGGCGTATGAAATCGCGTCCCGACATGGGCCTCACGCGCTCAGAGAACCGGGTCTACAACCAGAATGACGAACTGGTGATGCGCTTCATTGGCAATGGCCTTATCAAGGTGCGTAATCCCGACGCCCCGATTGAGGACGAGCCCGCCGCATGAGTACACCTGAGGATATCCGCGCACAGCAAAAATCGCATTGGGACGGCCAGGGCGGCCAGACATGGGTCGAGGCCCAGGCCGTCATGGACACCATGTTCTCCGCCATTGAGGACCAGCTGGCGGAAACGGCCCGCGAAAGCCGCGCCAATCATATCCTCGACATCGGATGCGGCACGGGTGCTGTGACGCTCGCGGCAGCCCGCGCCGCGCCTGCCGCCCGCCTCACCGGCATAGACATTTCCGGCCCGATGCTCGCACTCGCCCGCCAGCGCGCCGAAGCTGCCGGTCTTGAAGCCCGTTTCATCAAGGCTGACGCCGAAGCCCATGATTTCGGCGAGGACCAGTTCGGCTGTCTGCTCTCGCGCTTCGGCGTCATGTTTTTCGCAGAGCCGGTGCGCGCCTTCGCAAATCTTCGCTCCACCGCCGCCCCGCGTGCCGGCATGCATCTCTATGCCTGGCGCAGCCCGGCAGAAAACGCCTTCATGACAACGGCCACCCGCGCCGCCGCGCCCTATCTCGACGACATGCCAAAGCGTGAGAAGAACGCCCCCGGCCAGTTCGGCTTTGAGGATGACGCTTATGTCCGCAGCATACTGGACCAGGCCGGCTGGACTGGCATCGAGATCACGCCTGAAGATTTCCCCTGCAGCTTCCCAGAGAGCGACCTCCCGCTCTTTACAGACAAGCTCGGCCCCCTGCCGCGTCTACTTGAGATGAACCCGCAGGCACACCGCGATGCGCTCCAGGCAGCCGTGCGCGAGGCCTATGACCCTTTCATCGAAGACGGCATGGTTCGCTATACTGCCAGCTGCTGGTCGATCCGCGCCCGCAACAGCTAGCCAGATACCCCGCCGGAACACTGGGGCGGCAGGTGCATTCAGCAAGGGTACTCCGGCCGGGCTGAAGGGACGCACACCATCTCGACACATATCGCTATCATTGTCTTCCTGACAGCGACCTTCGTCGTCGCGCTGGCCGGTATCCGTATCATTTCCACCGCTGACAGGCTGGCAGACCGGACCGGTCTCGGCGAAGCGGTCTTCGGCGGCGTCCTTCTCGGCGCCAGTACCTCGCTCTCCGGTATCGTTACATCGCTGACCGCGGCCTCTCAGGGCATGGCCTCACTGGCTGTCTCGAATGCCGTCGGCGGTATCGCCGCGCAGACATCCTTCCTTGTCATCGCTGACATGATCTACAAGCGGGTCAATCTCGAACACGCCGCAGCCGACGCCAACAATATGCTGATGGCCGCCATGCTCGTCCTCCTGATGAGCCTGCCGCTCGCCGCCAATTATGCGCCTGAAGTCGCCCTCTTCGGCATCCACCCGGTCTCCATCCTGCTCTTCGCGGTCTACTTTTTCGGCACGCGTGCCGCCGTCCAGCTGCGGGACCGACCGATGTGGCGCCCGCGCCAGACCAATGAGACGCGCGACGATGAGCCGGATGAAGCCGAAGCCCAGATCCACAGCCTGCCCGTCATGATCGCCATCTTTGTCGGCCTCAGCCTGGTGCTCGCGGCCTGCGGCTTTGCCATTGCCGAAAGCGGCGCGGTCATCTCGGCGAATCTCGGCATCTCGCAAACCGTGGTCGGCGGCCTGCTCACGGCTGTCGCGACCTCCCTGCCGGAACTTGTGACGACGCTCGCCGCCGTGCGCCGCGGCGCGCTTCAGCTCGCCGTCGGCGGCATCATCGGCGGCAACACCTTTGACGTGCTCTTCCTCTCGCTCTCCGACATCGCCTATCGCGAGGGCTCGATCTATCATGCGATGACGCAGGCCGACGCGCTGATGCTGATCGGCGCGACCGTCATCACCACCATCCTTCTGATGGGGCTCATCCTGCGCGAACGCCGCGGCATCGGCGTCGAAGGCCTCGGCATCCTTGCCGCCTATGTTGGCCTCATGGCGATACAGGTCTCAACCGGCTAGCGCGTTCAGGGCCGCGCATCTTCCAGATCACCGCGCAGGAAGGCGCGCATGTCGCCCGCGACCGCCTCAAGCGATGGCTCATGAAGATACATCATATGGCCTGCCGGGTAGTAGCTCATCGTGACCCGATCCTGCGGAATGCCATAGCGCGCAAAGGTGATCTCCGCGTCGAAGAAGGGCGTGATCATGTCGTAATAGCCATTCGCCACCCAGACCTCGAGCGCGCCATTGCGGCGCATCGCGGTGGTCAGCTGGCGTGCGGAATTGACATAGCTCGGCTCCCCGCTGCCATCCTCAGGCCCGAACCTCCAGCCCTCACCGGCCTCGCGGCTGGAGGTGATATACGGCCGGTCCATCTCCACCTTGAGCTCATCGATGAGATACTGGTTCATCAGCGCCGAATAGGCTGAGGAGACGAAATAGCTCGCCGCATCCCCTTCCGGGCGCTCGGCGACATCATCGGCTTCATCGCCCGCATAGCGCCCATCCAGCCGCCCGATGGCGAGGCCCTGATCGCGCAGCAGCTCCTTCTGGAAACGCGGCATCAGGATGCGAAGGTCCGAGCGCTCGATATAGACCGGGTCCAGCCCCGTGAAATAGGCCAGCCGGTCCCGGATACGGTCATGCTCTGCCGCGCTCAGCCCCGCCCCCTTGAGCAGCGCCGGCGCATACTCGTCGCGCGCAAAGGCCCGCGCTTCGGCCAGGAACTCCGCCTGTGGTACGCCCTGGCCCGCACGCCCATGATACTGGGCCGCCGCTGCCATGCTCGGCAGATAGGTGATATAGGAATAGACATTGTCATGGACCGAGGTTGATCCCTCATAATCCAGCGCCTGTGAGATCAGGAGAAGACCGTTGAGGGCGATGTTCACATCGCCCGTCGTCAGATCCTCGGCGATATAGGCCGCCCGTGTGGTGCCGAAACTCTCCCCGATCAGGTATTTCGGTGCATTCCAGCGCCCATGCGTGTTCAGCCAGAGACGGATGAACTCCCCGATAGAGCCCTTGTCGCCATCCTCATTCCAGTAATCCTTGCCCTCGCCCTTGCCGATGGCGCGGCTGAATCCCGTGCCGACCGGGTCGATGAAAACCAGATCGGTCACGTCCAGCAGGCTCAGCGGATTATCCACCATGCGGTAGGGGGCGGCCCCATCATCCGCGTCCGCATTGCTCGCCACGACAGCGCGCTTGGGCCCCAGCAGCCCCAGATGCAGCCAGACCGACGCCGACCCCGGTCCGCCATTGAACACGAAAGCCACCGGGCGGTCCGCGCCCGCATCTTCCTTGATATAGGAGATCGTGAAGAGGCTCGCCGCCGGCTCATCCTCTTCATTGGTGATATAGGTCTCCCCCGCCTCGACCCGGTAGGAGATGCGCTTGCCATTGAAGGTCCCGCTATGCGTGGTCTCGAACATGACGGGGTCGGGAATTGGCTTCTCCGTCCCGCTTGCAGCTTCCACCGCCGCCTCGTCGCCGCTCTCCTGCGCGCAGGCCAGACCCGCAACCGACATCGCCACCAGGCACGCCATCACCAGTTTACGCATTCCATATCCCTCAATTGCGTGAGGGCCGACTGTCCCAACATCCGCCGTCAGCTGCAAGCGCGATCACGGGCGACAAATTGCGCCCGCCGGTCATACCTTAGCTGATACGCGGTTCAGGCTCAGATACCCGCGCCGGGTCGAAGCGTTTGCGATAGGTGAAGGGCGCGACCCCGGCGATATCGCGAAACGCCGTGCGGAAGGTCTCGACAGAGCCAAAGCCGCACTGGTCGGCAATGTCCGACAGGCCGATCCCTGTCTTCTCAAGCAGGCGCATGGCCCGCATTACCCGTTCGCGCCGCAGCCATTTCAGCGGCGTCGTCCCCGTCCCCTCGCGAAAGCGGCGCAGGAAAGTGCGCCCGCTCATGCCCGCGACATCCGCCATGTCCGCAATATCGATGGGCTCATGAAGATGCTCCCGGGCCCAGTCGAGCACACCTGCCACAGACTGGCCCGCCCGCTCCTGATAGGGCGCCTCGATATATTGTGACTGGCCGCCTTCGCGGTGCGGCGGCGTGACAAGGCTGCGGGCGATGCGGTTGGCGATCTCGCCGCCATAGTCGCGCCGGATGATGTGCAGGCTGCAATCAACCGCGGCGCTTGAGCCGGCAGAAGTAATCACGTCGCCATCATCGACATAAAGGACATCGTCGACCAGCTGGATGTCGGGAAATTCCTGCGCCATCAGCGAAAAATTGCGCCAGTGCGTGGTCGCCCGCCTGCGGCTGAGCACCCCGGCATGTGCAAGGACGAAACTTCCCGTGCAGAATGCCACCAGCCGCGCGCCACTGGCGGCGGCCACGCGGACCGCGTCCAGCATATCTTCCGGGGGGCGTTCGCTGGCATCGCGCCAGGCCGGAATGATGATCGTGTCGGCCTCGGCAGCAATGTCATAGCCGTGATCGGGCTGCAGCGTCATTCCGCCCAGGCTGCGGATGGGCGCGGAGGGGCCCGCCACGGCAAAATCATACCAGCCGACATCCAGTATTTCCGGACGCGACCAGCCGAAGATCTCAACCGCGATCCCGAATTCCAGAGGCCAGAGCTGGTCATAGGCCAGCACGACCACACGGTGCGCCTTGCCGGAAACCACCCCACTCATGACACACCCCGCCGGTCGAAAACGACGCGAAGCGATTTGGCGAAAAATGACCACATGATGTCTTTATCGCCAATACCCGCTGCCGGTTCAACCCCTCATCTTTCCAGCATCGAAGCCAGATACCCCCGGAAAGGATCAGGACATGGCAAATATCGGACGCAGAACAGGTCTCGGCCTCACAGCCACCGCCGCAGCTTTCCTCGCGATCTCAGCCTTCGCGCGCGCGCCAGGCGGCGCCCCGGACCGCAGCCCGGCCGACCGCGTGCAGGATCAGATGGTCCTCGCCCTCGCCTGTCACGAAACCGGACAGAAAAATGAAGCCCGCGACGCGCTGGAAGCCGCGCTTCGGCTCGATCCGGACTATGCCCCTGCCCTGACCCTGATGGCGCATTATCACCATCGCGGCCCGCAGGCGAAATGAGTAGCCTCACTTTCCGATCATCCCCTCAAGGCCCATTATCAGACGGGCCGGGTCATAGGCCCGCCCGCCATTGAACACGACCACAACTTCACGAATAATGGATGGATCGGCCTCAAGATTTCCATTTAGAAGCACGAGCTCAGCGCGGCGGCCAGTTTGCACGCCACCAATTTCTTTCCCCAGACCGAGTGCATCGGCCCCATTCTGGCTCATGATTTTCAGCACGTCCTGCGTTGAAAATCCGGCTTCGCGCAGCAGTTCAAAATTTCGCTGATCACCCAATCCCGGCAAAACATGGCGCCCCGTATCGGGCCCCGCAAGCAAGGTACCACCGGCCTTAACAAAGCGGCGCTCGAAGCTAAGCAAAAGCCCCCAATAAGCCTCAGAGATGGCCGGGGTCACGTCCATTCCGGCCATAGCCTCAGTGCGTTGACGGGAGGCTTCAGCAAGATGGGGCGCCAGCAGGTCAAGAACCCGGTCATCGGCCTGCGGGCGCTGGGGAAACCGCGATTCCTGAATGGCGAGTGTAGAGGTCAGCGCAACGTTCTTTTCCACCAGAATAGAGATAAGCTCGTCCAGCCTTGGATCATTCACGGCCAGTTCCGCCTTTGCATCGACGCTCGGAATGCATACGCCTTTTGACTTTTCCGCAACGAAATCGCTGGCCGGGTGCAGGCCATGCTCGATGGAATCGATGCCCATCCGGGCCGCCTCTTCATACGTTATCGAGCAGAGATGCCCTGCAACCCTCAGCCCTCGCTTGTGAGCCTGTTCGATGATGATCTCGGCGATCACTGGATCGGTGTGCCGGTAAAGCTTGATCGTGCTGACCCCGCGTCCTGCCCACTCATCGACGAAGCGCCTTGCGGCAAGTTCGTCGAGCGGCTTCTCCATCGGGCCATTTCCGCCCGGCCCGGTGATATAAGGCGCAGATGACGCGATGCGCGGGCCCGGCGCCAGTCCAGCTTCGATGTCTCGCTGCAAGGCAAGTTCGCCGATAGGGTCCGCGCTACCAGCGGTCTGGATGGTGGTGACGCCGGACGCCAGATAAAGGCGCGCCGCCTCAGCGGCCATTGAGGGTGCACCCGGCATGTGCAGGTGATTGTGCATCCCCACAAGTCCGGGGATCAGTGTTTTGCCGTGCCCGGCCACCACTATTGTGCCTTCTGAAGCCTCTAACGATCCGGCAGGCGCGACCCTGGCGATCCAGCCATTAAGGAGGAGGACATCGTAAGTGTCCCCGGCGGTCCCATTGCCGACATCCACGAGTTTCACGCCTTCGATCAGGAAGTTTTCACCCTGATATGCGAGATAGCTTTCCAGCGGATCGCCGTCTTCTGAAGTTTGAGCTTGCGACAGCGGCAAGCTGACGAGCAGGACGGCGAAACTGATCACAAGTCTGGCAAACACGGCACACTCTTCAGCTTCAACAGGCCTGAAGCGTGAACTTTGACCGGCTTCGCAGCAAGCTCAAGCTTCTGAGTTCAGTCCAGCCGCACCATGACGAAATCATTCCGCGTGCCCTCACAGCCGCAATCGCCGGGGTGGACACAGGGCGCGTGCCAGCTGCCTTCATAGCGATTGCCATCTGCAACCGCCGTGCCGGTGCAATGAAAACGATAGGCCTTGAGCAGTCCTTCATGGACCTGCAGGTCGAGGCTGACCTCGCTATCGGTCATCTCGCCTTCAATGTCGGCGGGACGGCTCGGAAGCTCCTGGCCTTTCGCACCGATGGCAATCTGCGTCTGCCCGGCAAATTGCGCGCCGATCCGGAAGAAGTCCGCCACCGCCTTGATCGCGCCCACCCCGATCATCTTTGTCCGGATCGTCAGCCGCAATTCCCAACGGCCATTCGGCTCTGGCTGCGCATCGCCGACCAGCGCCTGCGCCTTGGTGCGCTCAATCGTGTCTGCGATGTGCCCCTCCTCATGACCTGTCGCAATCTGGAATACGTTCCACTGTCATCGACCTGTCAGGATAACCATACACCAGTCTCAAGTCGAATTCAGGAGAGCGTGCATTTATCTCTGCGGCTCTGTCGAGAACCATCTCTCGGTCCGGCCAGTCGGTCAGCAGCAAACCCGGATAGATATTTTTGAAATAGCGCTCGTCGGGCATGAAGTAGCTATAGCGGGTCTTTATGCGGAGTCCGGTATGACCATCGATCTCCACCGCCCCAGCGAGACAGCTGGGTCTTAATTGCGCCAGCGGGACATAAAGCATCTCTTCCGGCACGCCGATCTCTTCATAAAAGCCTGCCTCGAGTGCAGGATCAGCATCGCTTTCGGGTGATCGAAGGCGCGGCCCCGTCAGCAGATTGGTCGCCATCTGCGTATCGTGCATCGCAACAATCGAGTTCTCACGAAGCGCCACCCGGCGAGCGCCAAGCATCACAAACTGAGAACAGGCAGACATGCAAATACCATCCACATAGAGATCGATATCCTGACCATTCAGATAACGCCCCAGACGGACACCGGCTTTCGTGAAGCCCCCGAGACTGTCGATCAGGAGTTTATCGAAATATCCCGTCTCCAGCGCGCGGATCGCCAGGTCGACAGTCTCATCATTGATCTGACCGCAGAAGCGCAGCGTGGAGGGGCCGGCAATGCTGACCGTACGGCCGGACGGACATGGCGTGCCAGCCTGCAACGGATAGCTGACACCGGCAGCCTCACCCGCAGCCGGCGCGACTGCGCCCGGCAGGCAAACAAGCATCAGGGCAGGAAGGCTCACCCTTACGAAACTTTGGATTGTATCAATCACGCGCCAGAATTTGAAACGGCGCGCGCGGTCGATCAAGGCCGCAGCAGCTCGTTGATACCCACCTTGCTGCGCGTGCGCTCGTCCACCGTCTTGATGATCACCGCGCAATAGAGGCCCGGCCCCTTGCCATCCGCGGCCGGCATGCTCCCTGGCACGATCACAGAATAAGGCGGCACTTCGCCCATCACGACTTCGCCCGTCGTGCGGTGCACGATCTTGGTCGACTGCGACAGGAAGGTGCCCATGGCGAGCACGGAGCCTTCGCGCACGATCACGCCTTCGGCGACTTCGGCGCGCGCGCCGATGAAGCAATTGTCCTCAATGATGGTCGGGTTTGCCTGCAGCGGCTCAAGCACGCCGCCAATCCCGGCGCCGCCCGACAGGTGCACGCCCTTGCCAATCTGCGCGCAGGAGCCGACGGTCGCCCAGGTGTCGACCATGGTGCCCTCATCGACATAGGCGCCGATATTCACGAATGACGGCATCAGCACCACACCGGACGCGATATAGGAGCCGCGCCGCGCCACAGCGTTCGGCACAGCCCGCAGGCCAGACTCGGCAAAGTCCTTCTCGCTCCAGCCATCGAATTTGCTCGGCACCTTGTCCCACCAGGTCGAGCCGTCCGGGCCGCCCTTGATCGGGCCATTGGCGTTGAGGCGGAAAGAGAGAAGCACCGCCTTCTTCAGCCACTGATGAACCATCCAGTCGCCATCTGCGCCCTTTTCCGCAACGCGCGCCTTGCCGCTGTCCAGCATGGCGAGCGCCTCTTCGACAGCATCGCGCACCTCGCCCTTGGTCTCGGTCGAGACGTTTGCGCGGTCTTCCCACGCCTGTTCAATCGCGGTTTCAAGGGCTGCAGTCATGGCGGTCTCCGTCCTGTTCTTATAGCCCGCGTCTTCAAGCGCGATTGAGCGTTCTGGGCAAGGGCCTGCGATGTGACTTCCGCCTGTACTTCCGGCCTAAAGCGGCTCAACCATGCGGAAGGTGTCGCGCAGATAGGTCACGAAAACAGGGCTCACGCCCTCAGCTTCCATATGCGCCACCGAAACCGGCGTCTGCGGCGCCATATAACCGGCGTCAGCCTCCACACGCCTGGGCAGGTCGTGATGCAGGATCCCCGCCCGGCCGATCAGCGCAAAGTCGAGCCCCGCCTCCAGCACATTGCGAATGTCCTCGCCATCTCGGATCTTGCCAGCCCCGCCAAGCCGTGTGCCATGGCGGGGAATATCGGTGAAATGCGCAAGCAGGCTCTTGCCGCGCAAGTTTTCGTCATCGGGCAGCTTTTTATAATCCCAGAGCGAGAGGTCGATATAATCGAGCTTGCCTTCGGCCATCAGCGCGCGCACGAAGTCGACATTCTCCGGCAGGCTGAGGCCGAACCGCTCCGGCGACAGGCGAATACCCAGCTGGAAGTCCGGCCCGCAGGCCGCCCGGATGCCATCAGTGATCTCACGCGTCAGCCGCGTGCGGTTCTCCACGCTGCCGCCATGCTCATCGCCGCGCTGATTGGTATCCGGCGACATGAACTGGGCCAGGATATAGCCATGCGCACCATGGATCTCGGCGCCGTCAAAGCCGGCGGTCTCAGCGCGTTTGGCGGCCGCGATGAAATCGTCGCGAACCTGGGCCACCTCCTCCAATGACAGCGCGCGCGAGCCGGTTTCAGCATGATCCGACGGTCCGACCCGCTCTTTCACGGCCGTCTTGTCTGCCCGGATCCCGGCATGATGAAGCTGTAGCGAGGACACCGACCCAGCCGCCCGGATCGCATCGGCAAGGCGCGTTAGCCCCTCAATATGCCTGTCATCCCAGACACCTAGCTGCCCCGGAAAGCCCTGCCCGCAGGCCTGCACATGGGCCGCCGCCGTCATCACCATGGCAAAGCCGCCCTCGGCCCGCATGGTCAGCCAGCGAAATTCCTCCTCGGACAATGTGCCATCGGCATGGCTTTGCTGATTGGTCAGCGGAGCAAGCGCAAGCCGGCTTTTCCAGGCCGGACCATGCGGAAAGCTAAGTGACGCGAACATGTCATTGGCAGCCAAATCGGGCCTCCTCTTTTGCCTGCCATTCACCCGCAACCAGGCCGCCCGTCCAGCCCTGATCCTGCGTCAGCCTGCCCTCCCCTGCGTATCGTCTGACGCACGCCCCTTGAGATAGCGGCGCAGGAGCAGGGCGCAATTCTCTGCAAACCATGTGTCGCGCTGGTCTTCCGGCTGAAGGTCCGCCTGCTCGTTCAGCCCTGTGATGACAAAGCGGAACAGCTGACCGTCCAGCCGGTCGGTCTCCATATCCCCCGCCATCGCCTTCAGCATGACAGTCGACGACTGGCCGACAAGCGCCATCAGACCGCTGCCGAGCGCTTCGGTGTGGCTCGCACGGCTGGCCGCCAGGATGATTTCATCCATGGCGATTGCGCTATGCCCCTGCGCCTCGGCCCGCCTCAGAATAGCGGGCATGATCTCACGGGTGAATGTGTCGATGGAGAGGTTTGCCGGCAGGTCCGGCACAGAGGCCTTGCGGGCGTGCTCATAAAGCTTCGCGAAAGCACGATGCTGGATCTCGCCCAGCGAGGCGAAATGATGGGTCATGGAGGACAGCGACACGCCCGCCTCTTTCGCGATCAGCCTGTGGGTCAGCGCGCCCGGCCCGCGTTCGCCCGCAAGCTTTGCAGCCGCGTCTATGATGCGCTCCGGCGTCGGCTTCCGCGGCCCTTCGGCAGGCGTGCGGCCGCGCTGCGCCAGTGCCTCTATCTGCTGGCGTGCAGGACTGTCCGCCGCCGAAACCACCCCCTCGCCAAACAGACGCGCGGCAAGACGGTGCGCAAGGTCCATCATCCAGCTATGGGTCAAGAGGGCCTCTCCCGGCGCGGTCAGACCGACACGGATCACCCAGAGCATGCAGGCGCTCATGGCGGGCGCCAGCGCCTCATCGCAACCGGCCCGCGCGAGGATGCTGCGCCAGAAGGCGAGGCCATGCCTGCTCCAGTCGCGGGAGATATCCTGAAGCGCCGGCACACGCGCCGCCTCTGACGCGCAGGCCCAGCGCAGCACCTGCTCGCGCGCGCCTGCCGTCACCGCCGTCATGGCAAGACCCGCCATGAGCCCCGCCAGCCCCCCGGGCGACAAGGCCAGCCCGCCGGTTCGCTCTTCCATGCGCTGCCAGAAAGCCCCGTCACGCACCCGCGCCGCCTCGAACATGCGGCGGACCAGCATCTCGCGCGAGCCGAAGCGATAGGTCACCAGCGAAGGGCTTACGCCCGCGGCCTGCGCCAGACTCCTCAGCGTGAGGCTTGGCAGGCCGCCCTCCATGACCAGGCCGCCCGCCTGCACCAGCAGAATGGCGTCCCGATCCTCGACCTTCTCTCCTGCATCCCGATCTTGGTACATTAGAACAGTATATCCGTGATTTACGCTTTTAACGCGCTCCATAACCTAAGTTTTCGCGCCCGCAACCCACTCTGCTTCGATTCGATCCGTGCACGCACATTCTCGCTTTATGTTTAGGCCAAAGCGACGGTAACGCACGCCGAAGCTGTCACAAATCCGCACCAAAAAATTCACGAAGCTGTTTTGGTACATTTGAACAGAAATTGTTAATGGCGCGGCTCAGTCTTACAGGGGAGCTTAAAGACATGAGCCAGTCATCCATCAAGGCGGCGCTGCTCGTCGGCGCGGCATCCATCGCCGTCTCGCCCGCCTTCGCCGAAGCCGGCGACGCCCAGATTGACGCCGAAGCGCGCCAGGAGGTCATCCTCGTCACCGCCTCACCGATCCGCGACAGCCAGCAGGCCGCCATCGAGGCCAAGCGCAATGCCGACAATGTCGTCGATATTATCGCCGCCGACACGATCGGCCGGTTTCCAGACCAGACGCTCGCCGCCGCGCTGACCCGCGTGCCCGGCCTCGCCGTTGAGGGCGACCAGGGCGAAGCGCGCTTTGTGAACTTCCGCGGCGGGCGCTTCCGCTACACCACCATCTCCTTTGATGGCATTGACGTCCTCGGCGCCGAAAACGGGCGCATCCCCCGCTTCGACTCCATCCCGGCCGTCATCACGAGCTCCGTCGAAGCCAACAAGGCTGTCACCCCAGACCTGCCGGGCGCGCCTATCCTCGGCCATATCAATATCAACACGTTCAGCCCGTTCGAGACCGAGGGCTTCGGCCTTTCGGCTACCGTTGGCGCCGGCACGCGCGACCTCAACGATGCCGAGACGCAGCGCTACGCCCTTCGCGCCTCCTGGTCGAATGACCGGTTCGGCGTCCTCGCCTTCGGCACGCTCGACAAGCGCGACCGCAACGTCGACAACCGCGAATTCGCCCCTGTCGATACCACCGGAAACGGCACGCTCGACAGTCTGGAATCGCTCGACTACCGCCAGTATGGCGGCTACCGCGAGAACAATTCCTACGGCGCCAAGGCCGAGTACCGCCCCGCTGAAGGCCCGCTGGACCGCCTTTTTGCCTCCAGCATCTATTACGGCTTCGCCGATGAGGAAGAACGCAACCAGCTTGTCTTCGACTTTGACCCGGTGCCGCTCAAATCAGCCGGCCGCATCGACGGCATCTCGGTCACCCGCCTGCTCGAACAGGGCCGCTATGAGACTTCCACCTTCACCAACACGATCGGGGCCGATTTCGAGGTCGGCGAATGGCTGGTCGAACCGCGCCTCAATTATACCGAGACCGAAAACTATATGCGCCTGCCGCTCGTGCAGACGATGAATTTCACGCCGATCTCGGCCAATTACGACATTCGCGACCTTGATGATCCGGTACTGACCCCCTTCGCGCTGGGCACCAGCACGCCGGTCGATGTCAACACGCTGTCGCCAAATCTCAGCCTGCTGATCAACATCTTCAACAAGCTGGAAACCGACTCCACCAAGGGCATCATCGATGTCGAGCGTGATTTCGGAAACACCAAATTCGAGGCCGGCCTCAGCTATGACCAGCGCGAGGCCACCGGCAACAATGCGCAGGTCGTAACCGTGGGCCTGCCGGTCAACGTCAATGACTATGCCACCGATACGCTCTGGGACGCTGAGTTCACCAACACGATTGGCGGCGTCTACTACCGCAATGAAGCGCTGCGGGACTCGACCTTTAACGCTCTCCTCGCGGCGGACCCGACCTATTCGCCAATACCTGAATTCACCCCCGAAGACGCCATTGGCATCGAGGAGGACATCCTCGCCGGCTACGCCATGGGCACGACCGAGTTCGGCCGCGCAAATCTGGTCTACGGTGTGCGCGTCGAGCGCACCGACTTCTCGACATCCGGCAATCAGGTGATCGACGGCGTCGCGACCGATATCGACGCCTCCAATGACTACACCAATGTCCTGCCCAGCCTGCACCTCAATGTGGACCTCGCTGAGGACTGGAAACTGCGCCTCTCAGCCACGACCGGGATCAGCCGGCCGACCTATACAGAAGCGCGCGCCTCACAGTCCGTCGATCCGACAAACCGCACGATCAGCGGTGGCAATCCGGACCTTGAGGCAGAGGAATCCCTTGGCTTCGACGCTTCCCTGGAATGGTATTTCGATACCGCCAGCATCCTCTCGGCCGGCGTCTTCCACCGCCGCATCGACAATGTCATCTATCCAGGCGGGGCCACCGTGGACGGATCTGACTTTGCGCCTGGCGTCTTCGCGGCTGGCGAGCAGGTCCCTTACAACACCTTCCTCAACGGCGAGGATGGCCGCCTGACCGGTGTCGAGTTCAACCTCATCTATTCAGCCGCAGACTTCCTGCCCGGTCCGTTCGACGGGTTTGGCGCGTCGGGCAACCTCACCATTCTCGACAGCGAGTTCTTCGCGCCGGAAATCGGGGCGAATGGCATCAACGCCCCTATTCCGGGCACATCGGACCTCATCTACAACGCCTCGGTTTTCTACGAGAAGTACGGCGTGTCGGCCCGCCTTTCCTATCAGTGGCGCGACGCCTGGCTCTCGACCACCGAAAGCGGGCCGAACCTCAACCAGTACTGGGATGAGACCGAACGCCTCGACGCCAAAATCCAATACACCCTGCCCTTCGAATATGGCGGGGCCCGCACAGTCATATTCGCAGAAGCCAACAACCTCACCGACGCGCGCGACCGGCGCTACATCGAAACGGACGCAACCCCCGATCAGGTCGAGGCTTTCGGCCGCGCCTACATGTTCGGCGTCAGCGTCGACTTCTAGAAAAAACCACAGAGAGAGAAAAATAGAATGACTGAGTTCTCAAGAATGTCGCGCTTTCGCCTTGTCGCCCTGTCGGCCACGGCTGCCCTGGCCCTGTCCGTCTCCGCCCAGGAACCCGTTCAGGATCCGGCCGGCGTCACGGTGACCCTCGACAAGGCATCGAAGACCTACACCATCGACTGGCCGGAAGAGATCGGCACCGACCTTTACCTCGAAGTCTCATCCTCGCCGGACACCCCGGCGGGCGAGGGCCAGCGTCTGGTCAAACAGCCCGAAGCCTCCCGCTATGAATGGACGGCCGACACCCTCGACGCCCGCCACTATTTCACCCTCGTCCCGCAATCGGGTGAGCCGGTGCGCACCGCGCTTCGCCTCCTGCCGCTCGAGGGCGGCCGCAACTTCCGTGACCTTGGCGGCTATGAGACCGAAAACGGCCAAACCGTCCGCTGGGGCCATCTCTACCGCTCAGGCGTCATGTCAGAGCTGACGGATGAGGATTACGCCTATCTCTCCGGACTTGGCATTCAGGTAATCTGCGACCTGCGCACCGCAGAGGAACGCGCAGACGAGCCGACAAAGTGGAAAGGCTCCGAGATCGACTACATCACCTTTCCCGATCCATCCTCAGACGACTCCATGGGCCTGATGGCGGTCTTTCAGGATCCCGACGTGACGCCGGAAAAGGTCAGCCAGACCATGGCCGAGGCCTATGCTGGCATCGCCGAAGACCAGACGCCCGCCTATCGGGAGATGTTCGACCGGCTGGCCGAAGGTGAAATCCCGCTCGCCTTCAACTGTTCGGCCGGCAAGGACCGGACCGGCATCGGCGCCGCCCTTCTCCTCACCGCGCTCGGTGTGCCGCGTGAGACGGTCGTTGCCGACTACGCCCTGTCTGAGGTCTATGTGGACTATATGGAAGCCTTTGCCGGGGATGAGGCCGCGGCCAATGAGGACAGCCCCTACGCCTTCCTCGCAAAGCTGCCGCCCGAACTGGTTGCACCACTGATGCGCTCTGACCCGTTCTACATCGAGACCGCGCTTGCCGACATCGAAGAGGAATACGGATCGGTCATGGCCTTCCTGAAGGAAGAGGTCGACGTCACTGACGAAGAACTCGCCTCGATCCGCAGCCAGCTCCTGCAATAGAAGGCCTTGTCTCCCCCCTCACAAGGCAAGGGCCGGGCAGCCATGCCCGGCCCTTTTTTGTTCGTCCTTCAAGCGCACTTAAGCCGGCACCGCCTCCAGCCTCTTCTTTGCCCGCCTGGTCTCGAAGCCGTGATAGCCGCTGGCGGCGATCTGGTCGCAGATGATCCGGTAGACATCGACGCCCGCCACATAGGCCATGAAGGTGCGCGGCTTGCCGGGCACATTGGCGCCGATATACCAGCTGTTTGCCTGCGGGAAGAGCGTTTGCTCCGCCATCGCCTCATTATGCTCGGCCCACTCATCCTCGGCCGCCTCGGTCGGCTCGATGGCCGCAAGTCCCTTCTCGCGCATCCAGGCAATACAGTCGCTGACCCAGTCCACATGCTGCTCGATGGAGACCATCATGTTGGAAAGGACCGACGGGCTGGACGGCCCGGTAATGGTGAAAAGGTTCGGAAAGCCTTCAATGGCCAGCCCCAGATAGGTGTGCGGCCCGTTTGCCCATTTGTCGGCGAGCGCCAGCCCGCTCTTGCCGCGAATGTCCACATTGAGGATCGCCCCGGTCATCGCATCGAAGCCGGTTGCATAGACGATCACGTCATACGCCTCCTCGCCTTCGCTGGTTTCGATCCCTTTCGGCGTGATCCGCTCCATCGGCGTCTTGCGAAGGTCGACAAGCGTCACATTCTCCCGGTTGAAGGTCTCGTAGAAATTGGTGTCGAGACAGGGCCGCTTGGTGCCGAAGGGATAGGAATAGGGCGTCAGCGCCTCGGCAATCTCCGGATCCTCGACCCGCGCCTTGATGCGCTCGCGGATAAAATTCGCCACGCCTTCATTCGCCGTCTCGTCAGACAGCACGTCGGCAAACTTGGTGGTCAGCCCCGTCAGGCCTTCCTTCCAGCCCTGCTCATAACGGCGCTGGCGCTCCTCTTCCGGCACCATGGCCGCAGGCTCCAGATGGCGCTCCGGCTTCGGGATACCCGCGAAATTATACTTCTGCTCCTCGCGGAAGTCGCGGTAACGGTCCTTCATCTCCGAAACCTCGGAATTTGTGAGAGGCCGGTTGCCGGCGGGCAGCGAATAGGCTGGCGTGCGCTGATAGACAGTGAGGTGGCTTGCCTGTTCGGCAATATGCGGGATGGCCTGGATCGCGGAGGAGCCGGTGCCGATCACCGCAACCTTCTTGCCGGTAAAATCGACGCCCTCATGGGGCCATTTGCCGGTGACATAGGTCGCCCCTTCAAAACTCTCCTTGCCCTCGATGTCAGGATCCTTCGGCACGGACAGACAGCCCGTCGCCATGATATAGTACTGGGTGGAGATCGCCTCGCCAGTGTCGGTATAGACCGTCCAGCGCGCGCTATCCTCATCATAGACCGCGCGGGTCACCCGGGTCTGGAAGGTGATGTCCTTCTTCAGATCATAGCGCTCAGCGACATGCTGGGCATAGGACAGGATTTCCGGCTGCGTTGCATAGCGCTCGCTCCAGTTCCACTCCTGCTCCAGTTCCGGGTCGAAGCCATAGGAATACCCCATGCTCTCAATGTCGCAGCGCGCGCCCGGATAGCGGTTCCAGTACCAGGTCCCGCCAACACCGTCGCCAGCCTCGATGACCCGCACCTTGAGGCCCATCTCACGCAGGCGTTTGAGCTGGTACATACCGGCAAAGCCCGCGCCGACGATCACAGCATCAGCCTCTGAAAACCGCGCCAGATGCTGCTCGATCTGGTCGCCGACATATTCAATGGCTTTGGCCTGCGCAGGCAGAAGACCCGGCATGGCGAAGAAATTGTGCATCTGCCGGTCAAACTGTTTGAACGTCACCGGAACGCCGGCCCTGCGCAGCGCCTCGGCATAGTCCTCGCTCTCCTCGCGCAGGATGTCGTACTCCGCCGTGACCACGATGGCCGGTGGCAGGCCGGAGAGGTCTCCGGCGCGCAGCGGCGAGGCATCCACCTTCTTCCGGTCAGCCTCATCCGGGGCATAATGGTCCCAGAACCATTTCATCATCGGCGTATTGAGCAGAAGCTGGTTGTCCATGTCGGCATAGGACGGACGCGTCATGTCGCAATCGGTGACCGGATAGACCAGCATCTGCAGCGCAATCTGCGGCGCCCCGGCGGCCTTGGCCTTCTGACAGACAATGGCGGCCAGATTGCCGCCCGCGCTGTCACCGCCCACCATGATCGGCAAATCCTTGCCGCCCAGCTGGTCCCTGTTGTCCGCCGCCCAGTTCAGCGCATCCCAGGCATCATTCGGCGCGGTCGGATATTTGAACTCCGGCGCCTTGCGATAATCGACAAGCAGCACGGTGCAGGCAGTCCGCTCCGCCAGCTGGCGGCCGACACAGTCATACTGGTCGATATTGGACAGAACCCAGCCGCCGCCATGATAGAAGACCATCACGCCCTTTGGCTTGTCGACGGGGCGGTGGATGCGCGCGCGGATCTTCGCGCCGTCACTGGCCGGAATTTCCACCTCACGGGTCTCAGCCATTTCAGGCCCGTCAGGATAGGCCCCCGCCATGCCCTCGCCGACAAGACGCGCCTCCTCCGGGCTCATCTCATACATGGGCGGCCCCTCCGCCGACGCCAGCTGCGCAAGAAGGGCTGTCGTTGCGATGTCCAGTTTCATGACCGGTCTCTCCCTGTGTGTTTTGCGGTCATGGTCGCGCCTGGAACGCGTTCTGACAATCGCCAACGCAGGGGAAACCTGACGCCTCAATCGCAGGCAGGCGCAGTCCTATTCGGCGGGCACGCCCGCAGGCCTGCGCCCGGACAGGGCACCGAGGAGATTGCCAACAGACCCGGCCAGCAGACCTGCAGCCAGAAGCAGCAGCAGGTTGATGAACACCGCCATGCCATCTGCCGGGAAGAGGCCATGAACGCCCACATGCACGGCGACGACCAGCACGATTGCCACGGCAGAGGCGATGCGAAGCATGCGCGAAAGGGTGAGCGCCGGGACGAAGAAGGCCGGCACAAAGGCGGCTGCACATAACAGAAGGTAGAGCGCCACTTCGGGCACATGGAGCCCCGCAAGCGCCGCCAGCGCGACCCCCGCATAGGCGAGCGGCTGGCCCCAGACTGCACCGGTCCACGCTTTCTCCCAGCCGGGCACCGGCTTGCCCTTGGCCTTGCGCCGCGCAATCCAGATCGCGACCCCGCTGGAGGTGATGACGGTCAGCGCAAATCCCAGCAGCACATAGCTCGCCTTCACAAGGCCCGCCCAGACACCCGCGCCCCACCAGCCAAAATGCAGCGGCCCGAGCGCCCCGATCACCTGATTTCCGAGCGACCCGTCGGAAAAGCCGCGCGAGCCAAGATAGGCCCCTTCCCCGTCGAAGATATACCGGTCCGTCACGGTCAGGTCGTCAGCTGTGGCAAGGTCCACCTGCACCCATTGCCCCTTCGTCCCGACACTGCGGATGCCGAGGCGCGCGACCTTTGCATCCGGATGATCGGCCTTCAGCCCGTCAACCAGCGGAACGATGTCCGGCAGCGCCATGGGCGCGTCATTGGCCTCCACGCGCGGGCCGCCCACAACTTCACCGGCGCGCGCCATGTCGCCATCGAAAGCGGCCATGGCAAGAATACCCAGCACCAGTGTCGACAGGCCGAGGATCGCCCCGGTCAGCGGCACCACGATGTGAAACGGCAGCCCCCAGACACTCAGCCGGTTGTGCAGGTCCGCCTCTTCCAGACGCTTCGTCCCGCCGCGCCTGAAGCGGAAGGCGTCGCGAAAGATGCGCGGATGGGACAGCACACCCGACCAGACCGAAGAGAGCAGCGCCACCCCGATCAGGCCGACCACGAACAGCCCGATCGTCTGCGGCAGGTGCAGATAGAAATGCAGATGCTCCATGAAGTGGCCAAAGCCATCGGCCCGCTCGCCCACAACCGCGCCCGTTTCATCCAGCGCGAAGGTCTTTTCCTCGCCCGTCTCGAAGTCGGCATAGCGGACCGAAAGCGTCGGCGTGCCGTCATGGGGCGTGGTGACGTTTACATAGTCGGTAACTCCCGCCGCCCGCGCCTCGACGATACCGGCCTGAAGCGCGGCGGCCAGGACGGGCGTCTCGACCTCTTCCATGACCGGCGCATTGGGGGTCTCCCAGCGGTCGATCTCATGCGCCATTACCAGAACCGTACCGGAGAGGCAGACCACATAGATCAGCACCGCGAAAGCAAGGCCCAGCGCCGAATGGCCCGCCAGCATGGCGCTGACAAAGCTCGGTTTGACTTTCGGCCAGATCGTTTGCGCCATCTTCCGCCCCTCTAGACCAGGAAGGCCACAGCATAGGACACGCCCGACACGATCAAAAGCGCCGCCAGCGCGCGCAATATCCTGTCATCGGCCAGTGTCCACGCCATACCGCCCGCCCACAGCAACGGCACGGTCAGCCCGCCAATCGCAATTGCGTCGACATCGCTCAGCGGCAGCTGCTTGGCGAGCGCCACGCCGACCAGGATCGCCGCCGCGCCCGAGAGCGGACCCGCCAGGATCACCCGCAAAGCCCCGCGCCACCAGCGGCGCCTGCGGTCGGACGGGTCGATCACCGCCTCGCGCTCGCGGCCCTCCTTGCGGGGGCGCACCTCGCGATTGGCAAGCACAAAGCCGAGCGCCGCCACACAGAACATGGCGATGGCAAACGGTATGCCCGTCTCTCCGCCAATCGCCGCGGCAAAGGCCAGCAGGGCGCCGCCGAGCAACAGCCAGCCCCCGGCGATGAGCCAGGGCCGCCGCGCCGCCGGCCCCGCCCATGCCAGCCGCAGGCTGCCAATCCCGGCGAGCAGAGTGCCTATTCCTGTGGCCGTCGCGAGCATCGCTTCCCCTTCCGCTCCTAGAAGTCTGCGTCGAGGCGCAGGCTCACCACCCGCGGATCGCCAAGCCGGGCAAAACCCGTTGTCGGCTCACGATTGAGGAAGGTGTAGTAGTCCTCGTCGAATATATTCCGGCCGATCAGCGACAGGCGCAGATTTTCATTGAAGGCATAACCGATCCGCGCATTCACCAGGGTGCGCGAACGCACCTTGTTCTTTTCGAGGTTGTCGGTGTCGGAATAGCTCGCGGCCTGATAGTTCACATCCACGCCCGCAAAGAGACCATTGGCGGCTTCGTAGTCGAAACCGGCATTTGCAGTCCATTCTGGTGCCATCGGGAAAGTGTTGCCGGCAAGATTTTCACCCGGATTGTTGGGGTCGGGGAAATCCTCGAATTCCGTATGGGCATAGCCGAGGCCACCATAGATCTCGATCTCGGGTGTCACGACATAGGAAAGATCGCTCTCAAGCCCGTAGATTGTGGATTCACCGGCATTTGCTGTTGTGAAGAAGTTCGGGAAGTTCGGCACCTGCACCGACACCTGCTGGTCAGTCCAGTCGGCATAATAGACGTTGGTATTCCAGGTCAGCCGACCATCCATCAGCTGCTGGCGCGAGGACGCCTCATAGTTCCAGAGATATTCCGGCTCATAGTAATTGATTGTCCCGTCAAGCTGGGAGATTTCCGACCCACCGGCGCGGTAGGCCTTCTGGATTACAAAGGCATAGGTCGAATTGTCATTGGGCTCGAACCGTATCCCCGCCTTGGGCAGGAACGCGTCATATTCGGTCTCGCTCTGCTCCTCTCTCACGCCAATCTGCGACTCCAGAAGAGCCAGGATGCTGGGCGGCAGCGGGGGCAATTGACCTACAATCTGGGTATCGGCCACGGCTTCATTGGTCTGGGTTTCATTGTCGTAGCGCACACCGAACAGAAGGTCGAGCTTGGGCGAAAGCGCATATTCGCCATCAAGGAAAACCGCATAGTTCTCCACCGCGAACTCAATAAAACTGTCGCGCGCCACCAGATTATCCACCGGCAGCTGCGGATAGACAAAGGTCAGCGGCAGGCTGAAACTGTCGGTATAGTCGGTCGAGGCATCTGCATAATACGCGCCCACAACACCACTCAGCCGGTCCCCGAAATATTTCAGGCGCAGCTCCTGAGAGATGGCTTCGTCCTCACCAAACCGCTCGAGCGAGGAGGTCGGCACGATTGTCTTGTCGTAGTCTTCGATGCGCGTGTAGTCGGTCGTCTGATACGCGGTGATCGACTGGACCTCCCAGTTTTCATTGATCGACCAGGTCGCATTCACTGACTGCAGGAAGGTCTCCGTGCCTTCTTCGCCGCGCACATCGTATTGCGCCTCGCGGGTGAAGCCGTTGGTCGGGTCGATCCCATCCTCGCCGGCTGAATTGTCAGTATAGGACGTGGTCGAAAGCACCCGGATGTCCTGCGTCGGCTCCCAGAGCAGCTTGAACCGCCCACTGGTGAGCTCACTCGAATCCGCGTCTTCGTTCAGGAAGGTATTATCGATGAAGCCATCGCTGCCGCGCTGCTGGGCGGCGACGCGCCAGGCCAGCTTGTCTTCGATGATCGCCCCGCCTGCGGCTGCGGCAAGCTGATAGGTGTCGTATTCGCCCGCCTCCATACGCAGGCGGAAATCGCTCTCATAGGTCGGGTCCTGCGTGCGCACATAGATCGCGCCTGCCAGCGAGTTGCGCCCGAAATTGGTCGATTGCGGCCCGCGGAACACCTCCACCTGGCCAAGATCCCACGCGTCAAGCGGCCCGAAGAACGTCGTATAGTTGCCCAGGGAAGCGTCATCGACATAGACCGTCAACAACTGGCTTATACTGGACCCTCCAGTCCCACGCTGGTCGATCCCGCGAATGGCAAAGCCGAGATCGCCATAGGATGTCGTGACATTGGGGATACGCTCGACAATGTCATAGAGGTCAGTGACCGGCTCGCGCGCGATTTCAAGACCGGTGACAACCTCGACACTCGCCGCAACATCCTGCAGCGCGGTGTCGATCTTCTGACCGGTGACGATAACCGTATCCTGACGGGCCTCATCATCTGCCGCCCCCTCAGGGGTTTGCGCCTGGGCACCTGCCGCCAGCGCCAACAGGCTTGCCGATGCGATCAATACGGTTTTCTTCATGGTCTTCCGGGCCCCTCGCCCACGCAATTGCAACTTAGTCGCATGCGCATAGGGTCAAGCCGGATCGGATGTAAAGGGCGCGGATGAGAATTATTTGCACTTTAGCGCCTATGGCGCAAATTCGCCGCACCGCGTTGCCCGCCAAACACACCGACGTGTACGCCCGCCCATCAGCGCGGCTGACGCCAGCGCCCGGAACTTATCCCCGCCAGCCCTGTTTTCTCTCAGACCACCACCCAAGGATCCCCGACATGATCAAGCTTGCTTTCGTCTTTCTCATCATCGCGCTGATCGCTGGCCTTCTGGGCCTGACCGGCATTGCCGGCGTCGCGGTCGATATCGCGATGTTCCTCTTCATCGCCGCGCTGGTGATCTTCGCGGTCCTGCTCATTCTCGGGCTGACCGTGTTCAAGAAAGTCACCTGACGCGCGCAATTATAGCGCGCCGCGCCCCTAGACCCGGTCTGCGCCCCAGCTTTCAACGATCATCTGACGGATACGCCCTGTTTCTGCGGCGCTCACTTCCGGGTGGCTCTCCACCGGGTGCGGCTGAGAATGGAAGATGTAGAGACGTGAGGCAAGATCGGCGAAGGGCAGCGAGGATTCGCCATAGAATTCGCCATTCCCGGACGTCGAGACATGGACGCCATTGCCCCAGTCCTGTCCGCCATCATTATTGGGATTGAAGAAATAGAACCGCATCTCACCCGAAGGGTCCGGCGCCACCCGTAGCAACGCAATCGCGTGCCAGCCGACAAACCGCGCTGAACTGTCCGTCACCGCGATCCCTGCCGGGCTCGGATGGATCAGGGGCTGGTCGCCATTATAGGCGGGATGGAAAGTGGCATGGATCCGCGAAATGAATCCGTCGATATCGACCAGCTTGCCGGTCGGGACATCGACGGCGATGTTGAAGCGGCGCGGCACCCACCATCCATGCATCTCCGGATTGATCCACTCATGCGGGTCCCCGCCCCGGTCCGCGCAAAGCCGTCCCATCTCCAGATACAGGCGGTCGAGATGCGGCACGAGCACGGCCGACACGGGGTCCACCTCCACAAGCCGGCCCTTGGCAAGGCCGCCCGAAAGCGCATTGGAAGACAGAAGCGTCCCCTCAAAATTCATCTGCAGGTCATCCAGGCTGGCCGCCGACGCGATCAGCTGCAGCAGATAGTCCGGATCGGTATAGGACCACATGGCAATCGCACGCGCGGCCTGACAGGTCGGATTATTGCCCTGCCCCACGCCCAGCGGCTGTCCGAGGACGCTGACAACGCCGGCAAGGAGAGAGGCTTCCGGGTCGCTCGCCCCGAATTCTGTGCTCAGCCGGTCGCGCACGCTTGCGGAGAGAGGCAGGCGGATCTGGCGCCAGAGGGCCGGCGGCATGGCGCTCAGGTGAAGAATCCCCCGCTCAAGAAGAAGCGAGAGGCCATAAATCGCCTGCGCCGTCTCGACCGTAATGGCCCGGTCTATCAGGGCGTCCACCAGTTCGGCATAGGTCGAATAGCTGTCACGGCCCGTGGCGGTCAGCCCCAGACAGTCGGGGATGAGATCGCGCCGCGTCTCCCGCAGATAGCGCAGCAGGACCGCATGATAGGCAGAGACGAGCCCGGTATCGTGCATGGCCCGGGCCATCCCGGCAGCCTCCTGCGACAGAGCCATATTGTCGAGGGCGGTCAGCCGCTCGCCATAGACCTCAATACCGGGGTCCTCACGGCAGGCCGCTGTCGGATTGAACAAGGCACTTGTCAGGCGGTCAGCGCCCCATCCGGAAGGAGAGCTGTCGCTTGCCCCGTCCTGCGTCCAGACCGATAGCTGGCCAATCATCGTCCTGACGCGGTCGATCTGGATCGGCCGCTGCGTCAGGATACGCCAGATTTCATCGATGACGGCGTCGAAGACGCGGGTATAGCCGACCTCTTCGCCAATGCGCTTGAAAAGCTCCCCCAGCGCCGCGCCCCATTCGGGATCCTGTGCCCGCGCAGCCTCGCTGGAGGCGCCGAAAAGCCGCTCCAGATTCAGCCCCAGCACCTGCGCAAGAAAGCGGTGCGCCTGCTCGCCTGACACGCCGGGATTCACCCTGTCGCCGCGCGCGATGGCAAGAAAGCGCAGCTCGCTCAGCGTTTCCACCGTCAGCGAGCGAGGGTCGTTAGACTCCAGGGTCTGACGCACCAGAACAGGCTTCAGACGAGCCGGCTCATCCCAGTCGGTGCCGCGGAAAATACCGGCGTCCACCATGGCGCCAATACGCGTCGCGCACGCGCCAACCCCGCCCGGCGCGCGCAGGACACGCGCAGCCTGATCCAGGGCCGGCCCCTGCTGGGTCAGCTTGAACTTGTCGCTTGTTTTCGCCAGGCGCTCGATCGCGGAATCGAGCCGCTTCAGCAGAACAGGATCCACTGAAGCGCTGCCCTCGGCTTCGCTCAATTTGCTCAACTCAATTGTGCCCTTCGAGTCACTTGCTTTAAAAAGCTAGCCGACCGGTTCCGGCCTGACCAGCACCGGCAAGCGGCATCAGACGTAGAAATCGACGTCTTCCTGTGCCTTCAGAAGATCGCGCATCTCGATGGCGTCCTCGCCATGGAAATAGACCAGCCCCCAATGCGTGCCGAACGCAGAGCGTTTGGCGACCTTGTTTTCCATCGGCTCGCCAAGCTCATGCCAGTCGAAATAGGGATGGTCCTCGGTCTCTTTCGGGATTTCGAGGCGGGAAACGACCTGGTTTCGCGGATAGACGCCAAAACAGCCTGCATAGCCATTGGCATCCTCGACGGGCTTGGGAAAGAAGGCCTCGATTTCCTCTTCGGTGGTCTTGGGGTCGAACATCATGACCATGCCCTGATAGGCATTGAAGCCATAGACGCGCTCCAGAAGCTCGAACACCTTGAAGCCCGGCGGGCGATAGGCGACCTCGCCGAAATACATGACATCGTCCGGCCCGATGAAATATTCCGGGTGGATGAAGCCGAACTTGATATCGAACGTCTTGATCAGCTTCTCGATCTCGGCCTCGACCTTGGCCCGCATCGCTTCGAGCTCGGGGCTGGCCGGCACGAAGACCGAATAGCCAAGCCGGACATATTCGGAGATATTGAGAAAGCGGATCTTGCCGTCATGGATCCAGGCCTCGGCGGCGTATTCCCAGCCGTCCAGATGGCTTTCCATCAGGACCGGGAAATCGCTGTCCGGGATTTCGCCCACATCCTCGACCGTCCGCACGACGCGGTGACCCATACAGCCCGCCAGGTCGAAGGCCTTGATGTGGATCGGATCATTGTCATCGCCTTCCTGCTTCAGAAGGGTCTGGTTCACACGTTTCAGGAAGCGTTCGACATCGCCGCGGTCATGGGCTTCCTCGAAAATGCCGACCCGGATACCGCCCAGCTGCGCGCGGCGCTTCATCAGCGACTTGTCGCGAAACAGCATGGACTGGGCCAGCAGGCGCGGATTGTCGAGCAGCACCGCATTGACGGCACCCGCCCATTCCACCGTCTCCTCATAGAGCGGCACGGCGACATCGACACCTTCATCCTTCAGCATCTGCGCGATCTCGAAGGAATTCTCGTTCAGCCGCTCGAAATTCCACGACATGAAGGGGATATCGTGCTTGTCGGCATAGTCCTTGGCCCAGCTCGGCGCGACGACGATATACCGCCGGTCGAACTTCTCCATCGCGTCGATTGCGTTGAGGCTCCAGCCAAGGAGCGCGATATAGCCTTTGTCGGGATTGTAGTCAGTCATTGGACCTCCATCGGGTCATGTGTCGGTTTGGTCGCGCAGCAGGGCGCGCGCGTGGGTTGGCAGGTGTCTCACCCGCACTCAATTGGTGCTCAGTTTTGCAGAAGAACGGCTGGGAAGCCGTGCACGGGAGGGGTGAGCGTCTGCGAAAGCATACACTGTATAAAGTTAGGGGGCAGACGCCTTAAGTCAAACCTGTCTCTGGCTTGAGCGCACCCAGCACCCCCTGCAGGAAGCCCGTCAGGTCATCGGTGAGGTAATCGACATGCGGATGGTCCGCATCCGCCGCGCTTGCCGGGCGCGCCTCGATGGGCTCATGGCTCCAGTCCTTGGCCGAATGGACCAGAACCGTCGCAAACCCCATCGCATGCGCGGGCGCGAGGTTGCGTTCCAGATCCTCAAAGAAGACCGCGCGGCCCGGATCGACATCATGATGGCGGCAGAAGGCGTCATAGGCCGCCTGCGTCGGCTTCGGCGTATAGTCGCTGTCCTCGATCCCGAAGAGGCCGTCAAAGCTCGCGCCCAGCTTCATATACTCGGTCACCCGCTCGGCATGCTGGCGCGACCCGTTCGTATAGACCAGCTTCCGGCCCGGCAGCGCCCCAATCGCCTCGCAGAGGTCCGGCAGGTGCGGCAGCGGCGAGAGGTCGATCTCATGCACATGCGCCAGGAAGTCCTCCGGCGCCATGCCGTGCATCGTCATCATGCCCTTCAGCGTCGTGCCATGTTCGGCATAATAGCGCTTCTGCAGCGCCCGCGCCTCGGCCCGCTCCATCCGCAGGAAGCGCGCGACGAAATCAGTCATCCGCTGGTCGATCTCGGCGAAGAGGTCGCATTCTGCCGGATAGAGCGTATTGTCGAGATCGAAGACCCAGACATCGCGCCCGGCCAGCGCCTCAAACCCGTCCGTCCCAGCCATCAGCGCTCCCCCTCATCGAAATCGCGCTCGAAGAACTCATAGGTGAGCTTCCCGCCAGCCGCCGGCGCCGTGCCCTTGAAATTCACCGTGCGATAGGCCGATGCCTCGCAATCGGTCCGCCCCGCAATCGCAAACCGCCCGCGCGCGACACAGAACGCGTCGCTCGCCCCCTTCAGGTGGCGCAGGCCGCCCTCATCGCCCTCCATCTCGGCAAAGACGAAATGCGGCGTCGCCAGCAGCGCGTCATCGATGGCCCGCGCGCAGCCGCCGCTTTCCAGCTGCCACCAGCCGCGGCTCTCCCAGCCTTCGCCCTTGCGCCGCGCAATCGCCGCCCAGATCCGCTCATGCGTCCGGTTGCAGAGGGTCAGGCCCACCTCGCGGCCCTTCTCGCGCGCAATCTGTTCCAGAAGGTCGATGAGGTCGGCATCGCTCGTCTCGGCAGAGAGGTCATTCTCCGCCAGGAACTCGCCAATCGCCGCGCGCGTGCGCCGGCCAATATAGCCATCGATATTGCCCTCATAGACCTCCGCCTCATTCAGCAGCCGCTGCACCCCCGCCGCCGTCGCCTTTTCAAGGTCATATTCGTCCAGTTCGGTGAAGCTCGTCGTCCAGCCGCCCGCCGCCTCGATCAGCACGGGGCGGAACTTGCGCGCCGCCAGCCCCATGGAGGAACAGTCCGCCGGGCTCTCGACCGAGAAGCTCCCCGTCGTGTCGACGCAATAGGCGCTCTCCCCGCCCCACACCTTGCGCCCGCCGCGATGGGCAGACGAAGAGCGCGCGAAGAGATAATGCACCCCCGGCTCCAGCGGGCCCTCCAGCGCCACCGCGCACCCGCCCGGCCGCAGCCGCGTCCACCCCTCGACCGTGACGCCCTGGCCTTCATAATGGCCCGTCGCCGCCTCGATCACATAGCTTGTCTGATTACACAGCTGCCAGCCGCCGGGGCTTTCCGGCAAATCCGCAGACGCCTCCTGCGCCCCCGCCCCGCCAGCGGCCCCGAAAGCCAGCAGGGGTGCCAGCAGACCCGCAACCGCCAGCGCCCTAAAGGACAATCGTCCCGGCCCCGTGTTCGGTGAAAAGCTCCATGAGAAGCGCATGTTTCGCACGTCCGTCCAGAATGACCGCCCCGCCGACGCCATTCTTCACAGCCGACGCGGCCGTTTCAAGCTTGGGGATCATCCCGCCGGACGCGACCCCGTCGCGCACCAGCATCGGCACATCATCGGCCTTCAGCTCGCGGATCAGCTCCTTGTTCCCGTCCAGCACACCGGCCACATCGGTCAGCAGCAACAACCGGCTCGCCCCCAGCGCGGAGGCAATCGCGCCCGCCGCGGTATCGGCATTGACATTATAGCGCTTGCCCGACGCATCGACGCCCACAGGCGCGATCACCGGGATGAAGTCATGGTCGTAATTGGTCAGCAGTTTCAGCACCGCCACATCGACGGCTTCCGGCTCGCCCACAAAGCCAAGGTCGATCACCTGCTCGACATGGCTGTCAGGGTCGCGCGCCGTGCGCGTTGCCCGGCGCACCCGCATCATGTCGGCGTCAGAGCCCGATAGCCCCACCGCCTTGCCGCCCGCCTTGTTGATCGCCCGCACGATGGATTTGTTGATCGGGCCCGACAGGACCATCTCGACCACTTCCATCGTCGCATCATCGGTCACCCGCAGCCCGTCGCGAAACTCCGACTTGATGGACAGCCGGTCCAGAAGGCTCGCAATCTGCGGCCCCCCGCCATGCACGATGACCGGGTTCACCCCCAGATGCTTCAGCAGCACCACATCGCGCGCAAACGCCTCCGACAGCGCCTCATCCACCATGGCATGCCCGCCATATTTGATGACCACGGTCTGACGGTCATAGCGCTGGATATAGGGCAGCGCCTCAGACAGGGTTTCAGCGGTAAATTGCGCGGGAATTTGTGGGGTATCGCTCATGGCGCCGCGTTTAGCGGGTTTTGGGAGGCGGGGGAAGGTCAATCTGATGTTAACAAAACCGCATGATCGAGGAGAATCAGTCAATAATCCACGGTTTGCGCAGGAGCGAATTTTGGTAGAGGATAAGCCTTCTATAGTTGATTTATTCTCAGGCTGCGGCGGCTTCGGCTTGGGTGCGGAATGGGCAGGTTTTGAGACTATTGTAGCGGTCGACAAAGATCCCGATCTTCAGTCTTCTTATAGCCTAAACTTTCCAAGGGCGCGCGCTGTCGTTTCGGATGTGAATGAACTTGATGATGCTTTCTGGAGAAAAATACTCCGTGGCAAGCGACCAGCAGGGGTCATTGGCGGGCCTCCTTGCCAAGGCTTCAGCACAATCGGGAAGAGAGCGCCTGACGATATTAGAAACACTTTGCTGGCGAGCTTTTTCAAGCAGGTATCGATTATTCAGCCAGACTTCTTTGTAATGGAGAATGTCGCAGGGATCTTAGACCCGAAATTTTCCGAAATGTTGCAAAGCAGTATGTCTTCGATCATCGATGACTATCGTATCTTGCAACCGATAACCATTTCTGCTGAAAAATTTGGGGCGCCTACAAAGCGAAAAAGAGTTCTAGTAATTGGCGCTCGCAACGATTCCGCCATCGACCTCAAGCCATCCGACTTCGTCCCCAAACAAACGTCACTCGTCACCATCGCGGATGCAATCAGCGACCTCCCTTCTCCTTCGAAGCAATCTCAGAGAGGTCAGTTCGACTGGGGAGAGTACACGTGCGCGGTTGAGGAAGCTTCCACGTATGCGCAACTCATGCGTCAAGCACCTAATGAGCATCTAGGGTGGAAAGAAGCTGTCGCTAAATTGCTCAACAACCAAACGTCGGGAAATTTAGCAACGGAACATTCGCCCGCTGTTGTGGATCGGTTTCGTAATACACCGCCAGGCAAAACTGAAAGTGTCAGCCGATACCCGCGACTAAGCTCAAATGGGCAATGTCCAACTCTTCGCGCAGGTACGGGCGCAGACCGCGGCAGCTATCAGTCTATGCGTCCTCTACATCCCGTTGAACCTCGGGTAATATCGGTCAGAGAAGCAGCCCGTTTGCAAAGCTTTCCTGACTGGTTTGTCTTTCACCCAACAAAATGGCACAGCTTTAGAATGATAGGAAATAGCGTTCCACCGCTGGTATCGAAGTCAATTCTATCTAAAATCAAAACCCGAATCGAAAGCAAGCAGCTACATCATAGGGTGTTAGCGGCTGAGTGAGAGCCAGTGGTCAAGAAACAACTCCGCGTAGATACGTCGCCCGACAAGCAGTTTCTTATTGACACCTTCTCCCGCGATGCGTCCGCCATTGATTGCATTTTTGACTTATTAGATAACTCAATTGATGCTGGCAGCGCGCATCTGAGAACTTTAGGCGCAAAGCCAGATCTAGAAGGCCTTCTCAAAACTTATGACCCGATAGAGATTAAGCTATTTGTATCGGCTCGTGGAGTGAAGATAGTCGATAATTCCGGGGGAATGTCGTCGGCAGACCTAGAAAACTCCATCTTGAAGTTTGGTCATCGTTCAGCGCAGCCTTTCTCAATTGGGATGTACGGCGTCGGTCTAAACAGGGCGATCTTCAAACTTGGCGAGCACACTACGATCAGCACCCACACAGGGAAGGAACGCTCTCACGTCTCTCTCGATATGACTAGTTATCGATCAGACGATGATGAATGGCTTATTGAGGGAGAAACTGAAACCTCTAAGGCCCAAGCCGGCACCACAATTGAGATCACCAGTCCGCCCGCACCCATAATTCGACATCTTTCGGATACGAGCTTTGTTGATCGCTTATCCACTGAGGCCTCTATTAGGTATTGCAGGTTTTTAGAACGCGGCCTCACGCTGAACATCAATAAGAACAGCATTCAGCCAAGGAGTGTCGTCGTTAGGGAGAATGGCCTATTCAAGCCGCTCACGAAAAATTTTCAAACGCCATCGGGCGTAAGAGTCTCAATTGTTGCAGGACAGCACGAAGAGCATCGTTTCAAGCGAGAGCCAGACTACGACTTAGCTACAAACACGGCCCTGGGTAGTGAATATGGCTGGTCTTGACCCAGCCCCGTAATTTCCGGCCATGAATTTGCAGAGTCCTCGACACGAAGAGGATGACAGATGCGCAAATCACGATTTTCCGAGGAACAGATCATTGGGATGATCCGGGAGCACGAAGCTGG